>OLMA01000504.1_pt1 | contig 98521 bp, 94 predicted proteins | sample 1604671 | NCBI WGS metagenome assembly OLMA01 (sample SAMEA104055725, study PRJEB20765) | soil metagenome | biome: Arctic tundra; feature: Polygonal ground; material: soil | place: USA | collected 2011-09 | depth 0-0.5 m | reverse complement strand
CTTCACTTGTGTTTTTCATTCTCTGTGTTTATTTAAAGTTATTTATTCTCTTTAAATAGCACAGTTCATTTTACACTCCCTCGTAAAGCCCGCTTCTTGTGAAAGCAGGTGATCAACTCTTAAAAGAAAGTATCATTCCATTAATTTAACATAATCGATATCACCGACGTCAAATTCGTACAATCCGCCACCCTTATAAGTACAAGATGCTATAACAAAGTAAGCAACGAAGTTCTGCAAACCAGATTGCCTGTTAAGCATTGGTACTTCCTTTAAGAACATGATAAGAGAACTCTTAATTATATTATTGGCAATGGATGAAGCGATCAGAAACACCGTATTTTCATTCATTTTTGAAAACGGCGGTAATTCCCAACCATAATCCTCTTTCATGAAGTGAAACTTTTGTTCGGATGTTCCACGTTTATTATATTCAATTACAATTTCCTCAGAACTCTTCTCGAAATCATTGGTTACAAAAAACTTGTATTCATAATCCCCAATTTTTTTCCAATGCTTATCTTGAAAAGCTTTTGCAGGTTCTTTTAGCAGCTTTTTCTTTCTTAATTCATTGAGAACTTTTCTTCTAATCTTTCTGTTCGGCAATAACCCTTGCTTTTCAAGTTCTCTCTTTTTCTTACCGTATGGAATTCGAATAGCAACAACTCTGTAATTCTGTTTCGGACCTTTGTCATAAAATCCTTTGCTCATAGTATAGTCAATGTCTGCAATCTCACAGTACCATGTATTATTAGCAGTCACAATCTCGGTTTGCCTCCAGGTTTTACACGTTATGAGCTGCTGGTCGAAATTGTCCATGTTATCCTTATGAGGAAAACGCATATTGAACTTGATGCCACGGTTATTTAGCATTGCCATGGCTTTCTTGTTGTAACCCGCGGAATCGCTGATAACCCTGCCAATACTAATTTTTTGTTCGTCCAATATATTTAGGCAATTCTCCAGGCATTCAAATATTTGGAAGCGACTACCAGCGTCGCCATTCCTATTGCTGATAAAAATCGGAAAATCGTTAATTAAACATACCATTGGACTGAAGCCTATCTTATTGTAGTCCAATTTCCCATTTCTCTTATACTTACGCACCGCACCTCTACACTGGGTTGGAATAAACGTTGCGTCATAATCCATGGTATATTTTGGGCCTTCCTTAATTGCACCCATGCGTTTGGTAATTGCTACCAATAACCTATTCAACTGAAAGTGCTCATTCACTTCCATTGTTCTTTTCTTGCGTCTTTTTTCTCTGCTAATAGTTGTTATTATGGTTATTTCAGTCGCCAAACGCTTCATGCCTCTTCCGATAGTGTCATGGGATGCGAATTTTATTTTTCTAATGAATGGCAATTTCTTCCTATACTTTTCAATATGCAAAACTCGCCGTCCACCACATAAAGAAACTACAAGCCAATTTATAAATATGTCTGCATGAGAATATTTGCTTTGTTTTACTCTTTTACCCAAAAATGAAATAATAAGTTGTGGTATTCCGCGTTGCTTAACTTTTTTAAGCACCGGTACCACACCTCCATAAGTAGAACGTTTAATATTGGATTGAATCGCTCTCAAATATTTCTACAAGGTATTGAAATTCAAAAACTTCTGTATATTTGTTCTATTGATTTTTGTCATCATACAGGGGTAGGCAATGAGCAATAGCTATAGATTATTAAGCTAACGCACTGCCCCATTCCGAAAAAAACACCTTTTACTAATTTTATTACTTTCAAATGAGTATCATAAAATGTAACGAATGCAATAATGATGTTAGCGACAAGGCTGCTGCTTGTCCTAAATGTGGTGCACCGATTAATGAACCAGAGGAAGACGGATTTAAAATAGCTGTAGACCAAAGAGACAAAGAAATTGAACTTGTTTGGAAACGTTCAAACCTATTTTGGCTGTTTACAGCTGGCGCTTTTGTCGCATTTTATTCAATTAAGGAAAACCCAGTATATTCAGTACTAATTGCAAATATTGGGCTGTTTTGCTCGCTTTGCTGGACATTGGTAAATAGGGGTAGTAAATTCTGGATGAACAGTTGGGAAAAGTGGGTTGGAGGTTATGATCCCCATGTAGTATTTCTCCTGAAAGGCTATTGGCAAAATATTTATGGGATCTTGATGGCGCCTCTGATGTGTGGAAGTCAATACATCCCGATTTTACTAAATCATACTGCTTCAAGAAGTACAGGATTGAAGATATTCAACATGGAGAGGTAGGTCGGCAAAACGCTAAAGAATGGTTCAATTCTCATCTTAAAGAGTGGGGACCTAACGCTACAAAGGTTATTAACCCGTGGGCTGAAGCTAATTCAAAGGATGTAGAAGATTTTATATATCAGTTTATTGTGGTATATAACAAGTTTGCAAAAGAATTATCTATACAAAGTTTATAAAAGCGAAAATTTGTAAAAGTAAGAGCAAAGAATAAAATAATCTAAAAAATCACAATGAGTCGCATTGAACCTCTTATCGAATATAAAGATAAAATTGAAGAACTATCTATAGATAAAATTGAACCAAGTGACTGGAATCCACGTGAACGCTTTGATGAAGAAAAGGAAGACGAGTTGATAGAATCCATTCTTGCTAAAGGGATATTAAATCCATTGGTAGTATATAAAAAGAAAGGCGAAAACAAATACGTTATTCTTGACGGAGAAAGAAGATATAGAGCCTGTAGGAAAATAAATATACTATAAGGGCTTTAGCCCAAATTGAACATCAATTCTGCTTATTCCTTTTCCTTAGCCACATAAGGCTTCACCACGAAATATACGCCCTTATCGTTTGAATATTCAACTTTTACCAACCAAGGGTGCATGCTATAGTCTAATACTATTACGCGGCCTTTATGGTAATCTCCTTCATTGAGTTTCCTGCTTTCAAAATGCACCTCATAGTTTTTATTCGGGTCCGTAGATGCAGTAACAACAACCTTGGTTGTGTACTTCGATCCGTTATTACCCATATAGAATAACCACTTTACATTGTTTGTATACGAACCTACTTTGCTTTTAAAAGCCCACAACATATTATCTGTAGGTTCTGTAGGCATATTATTGATGAGGGTATATGAAACACTGTCGTTCGCACCACCAATAAAATAGAGTGTGTTGGTAACACCTTCTTTGAAGGTAACAGTTTCCGGATGCAATACATCAGGCACAGCGTTAGGTTGCGTTCCTGCTATTATCCGTGCTAAGTTCTGTGCCGCTGCAATAGAATCGTGTACCTGATTCTCCCTGGCACGTTGTGCAGCAGATTGCGCTTGAGTACTTACTGAAATTGCAACAACGCATACTAATAATAGGAGTAGATTTATTTTCATAATTGCGGTAAATATATTTAGAACATAAAACTACTAATAAAACAATGTGCTAACCTTAATAACACAAAGTGTTGCAGAGAAAACAAAGAATCTTACTTCGTGGCTTTCTTCTTAACCCGAATATGCTTTTTCCAGGTAACCCTATACATATCCCTACCATTAAAGAATATGTTATTCTCATCAACAAAGAGATCGAATTTGTAATCGCCTGACGTTACTATTACCGGCTTCTCTTTAGATATAACCTGGCTACCTTTTTGATCTTGAAATTTTATTTTGTTTTTCACAGCCGCTCTTGTCAGTGAACAAGGTATGTCATCCTGCATTTTTAGTTTTGTGCAATTCAAAACCACTGCAGAGTCTTTCTTTTTAATGCTTCCTACAAAAATGCTATCCACATGCACAGAGTCAATATCATAATTGGTTGGATTGTAAACAGTGATCTTTAAGCTCTGCCCCATGCAAAACACAGGCATTAACAATATAATAAGTGAAGTAAGTTTACGCATATCTATTTTTATTTTATTGTTTACTGAGATGTAAAGAGCAATATAAAGCTACAGAATTTTCCACATACTTCTTCAGAAAACAGGTTTTGGGGAGCCTATAAAATAAAAATGCCCGGAACCATTTCCGATCCCAGGCAATTAAAATTAAAATAACCGTATTACTCTAATGTTTTAAATCTCTTTCCTAAGCTGGCATAAGCGCTTTTAGGTTCGCTCGATATAGATAATGCACCGGTAAGAGTATCCATGAGCTCAGAACCATTCACTGCTTCTTTAATACGCAAGCTATCCAAATCATATTTAGCCTGCATACGTAACCAGTAATATGCATCAATACCTAATGTTTTTTCCAATGCCAATGCAAAATATGCATCCATGCTTTTTTCACCATCAATTATTACACGCAATAGTGTAACCTCTATCTTCATCCATGCAGCCAGTTCTTGTTGCGATATACCACGATATTCTATTTCATCGTGCAATAGTATTCCGGGGTGGGTTGCTACTGTAGGCAAGTTGTTTTTGAGTTGATTTGTAGTCATAGTGAATGCGTTAAATTTAATCTAAGGTAGTGAAAAAAGCATCACTTTTTACATTGATACTCTTAATACTAAACCGTTTTATATAAATCCCCGCCGGAACCCCGTTTAGGTCGCAGAAATAACATTTCTTGTCTTAAAAAAAGAAAGTAAAATATTTTGAAAATAAATCATCACAAACCGGAAAAGGAGAATTTAATGGTACTTTTGATATGATCCTTTCAAATTATATGAGAAAAACAATCCTTTTAGCTATAGCTCTTCTTTCCTTTTCATTCATTCGTACCAGTGCCCAGATCATATTCAGGTTCGGCCCTCCGCCTATGACCACAGCCGAAGAGAATCTTGCCGATATGAATAAACTTCTTAAAAAGAGCTACAAACTTCCTATATTCTATAAAGGAGATAGTATACCCGATACCATATTACTGCATGAGGTTTATCTGCTCAATTACGAAGAGACCTCTTATGTAGTCCGTTATAAAGATGATACAACAGAGGTTGCTATTGCAATCGAAAAAGAATCATCGGGCTATAAACTAACCCGTTATTACGATACGCGTGTTATTAAGCGGTCAAGTGAATACAATAAAACCTTTTTGCCCGATGGCGATTGGAAAGAGTACCATAAGAAGGGACGTATTAAACTTAGCGGAGCTTATAAGAATGGAATGAAGAACTGCTGGTGGAAACATTACGATATGGATGGTAACATGATTCTTAAAGAAAAATATAAGGACAATGTACTATTAAGCTCAAAAGCTTATTTACCAAATCTTAATAAATAAAAAAGGGGAAGTTTCCTTCCCCTTTCTCATAATTAATTATGTTCGTTTATTTACCTGCTACAGTAAACTTCACTATCCTTTCTCCATTACCGCTAAGCTTAATGAAGTAAGTGCCTTCAGTCAACTTAGAAACATTAATAGTGTAGAGACTTTGAGTTGCTGTTGCTTTTTCAGTCAGCAATAGCCTGCCGGTAACATCGTACACACCAATATACTGTGGCGCAAAGTTGGTTCCGGTTATACTGATGTTGATCTGGTCTCTTGCAGGTACAGGGTAAACCTTAATATCCTGTGGGTTATTGTATTGTTGAATACCGTTAGGATCAAAAATATTAATGGTATCGTGCTCCACACAACCTGTAGAATCGGTAATGGTCACTGTATAACCCGTTGCGCATAATCCTGTAGCGGTATCATGCGTTCCACCTGTGGGGGCCCAGCTAAAAGTATATTTTGATATTGTACCCACTACCTGAACCGCTGCCTTATTGCTGCAAGGGAACGAAAGCGATGTGTCATTAGCAATTATAAATGAAGGTGGCTGAGTAATTACAACTGTATCTCTTAATCTGCATTTGTTAGAATCTCTGATCGATACAATATAAGTGCCAGATGCTAAACCTGTTGCAGAATTAGTAGTGTTTGTGCTTCCACCAGACCATGCATAAGTATAGGGTTTTACACCACCAAATGCATCTACGGTTAAGCTAGCAGCACCACCATAGCATGCGATCTTACCTACTTTATTGCTATCTGCCACTGCAGTTGCAGGTTGTGTAAGTGTTATTTTGGCTGAATCTTTACAACCGTTCGCATCGGTTAACATTACTGAATACGTTCCTGCTGTTACGCCGGTAATTCCTGAAGTAGTAGCTCCGGTTGACCATGCATAGGTATATGGGCTTGTTCCACCTGCTACGCCATCTGTAGTCCTTCCGGTAGCTGCACCAAAGCAAGTTACATTACGCACACCCGACATACTATCGCGTATTTGTGATGGTTGGGTTATTGTAACCAGGTCAACTGCTTTACATCCTACCGAATCGGTAGCTGTAAATGTATAAGTGCCCGATGTAAGCCCGCTCACAACAGTATCTGTTCCTCCGAAAGGAGCCCAGCCATAGGTTATGGCTTTACCTAAACCACCGGTAACTTTAATAGCTGCAAAGCCATTATTATATCCGTAACATTTTTCATCGGCCTGTGTCCTGGTAACAGCTGTAAGTGTAGTACTATCCTTAACAATTACAATCGGTTTAACATTGCAACCATGTGCGTCTGTTATTGTACATGTGTACGAACCTACTCCAATATTTTTTATAGTATCCGTGGTAACTCCACCCGGCGCCCAACTATATGTATAAGGAGTAACACCTGAAGAAGCTGCAGCGCTTGCAGAACCATCTGCAGTTATACATGAAGAAGGAACCATAGCCGATGTAGTTGTTATTTGAACAGGCTGGGTAATTTTAACAGTATCCTTAGTGGTACATCTGTTAGAATCGGTTACTGTAACTATATAAGTACCTGCGGCTAGGCTACTTGCCGAAGTTGTTGTGGTTACATTAGGGGTCCAGGCGTAGCTATAACCCGGCGCAATTTTATTAGGTGTTCCTCCACTGGCTGATATGGAAAAGCTTCCCATTGTTTCGCCATAACAGGTTTCGTTAGTAACCGAACCATTTGCCACTGTAATTTTTGTAGGTGCGGTTATCTTTACGGGTAATGCATAAGTACATCCATTGGCATCAGTTACAGTACAGGTATAAGTACCAGCTGTCATACCGCCTACTATATCTATAGTATCTAATGGTAATGAACTGCTTACTGCCGGTGACCAGCTGTATGAATATGGCTGTGCTCCGAATGATGCATAAACCACCACATTCCCGTTCGCTTGCCCATAACAGGTATTATTTGTTTGACGGATAACGGTAGCAAATACAGAGCAGAAATTAGCCCCTGTAACAGCTGCGTTTTCAGTTACCTGGTTTTTATCCGTTCCTTTAGTTCCTTTTGCAAACGAGTTTGCCGAAACTAACATCATACCGCCAATAAATAAGGTTGAACAGATACGCGTAATTTTTTTCATTTGGGTTATGTTAATTAATTGTTTTTTGTTTTTCAGGTCAATTTTAGCAATGCGAATATAGTTATTGGCACGAATAATCCAACAAAACACAGGCCGAATTTGAGGCTTGGCTGGTTTTGAACCTTTTTACGATCTTAACAATACTCTGTCAGTAACCAGTCATATTGCGGTGCATATTGGCACGAATACTTTACAGGTAAAGGGTTTCGAGGTAAATTACTTAACATTTTATTAATTCCTGAACAACGCTCAGGTAATGTGTGTAAAAGACCTTTGTATCATCAAAAAAAAACTATGGGCTATATCAAAAGGCATTTCCAGGTTTTCGCCACACTCTTCATCTTAACATTCTCTCCCATACGCGTGCTCAGTCAGTGCGATGACCAAGGCAAAGGAGGCAATATTAAAATACTCACGTGGAACATATATATGCTTCCACGTTTGTTTGTGCATACAGGCCAGGTAGAAAGAGCTATACAAATAGCCCAGATACTGAGAAACCAGGATGCAGATGTAATAGTATTTGAAGAGGCATTTGATAATAAGGCACGCGAAATTATACGTGAAGGCCTGAAAGATATCTATCCCTATGAATCTGGCGACCCGAGAAAGAAAGTACTATGGAAAACCAGCTGCGGGGTTTGGATACTGAGTAAGGTTAAAGTAAACGTCATAAAACAAATATTTTTCCATACAGCACAGGGGGCAGATAAGTTAGCAAGTAAAGGGGCTATATTAATTGAAGGGCAAAACAATGGGTTTTGTTTCCAGTTAGTAGGCACTCACCTGCAATCGGACCCGAACAGCGGAAAAAACGTTCAAAACATAAGAAAGATACAATACGAGCAGATACGCAAAGAACTACTAGAGCCTTATGCAGAAGAAAATGTGCCCCAATTTGTAGCAGGAGATTTTAACACCATTATGGCAGACTCCAACAATCATTCTCAAATGGTAGATTCTTTAAAACTTACCCAATGTTCTTTAACCGGCGAAAAATGTTACTCGTACGACTATGGTAATAATGACCTGATCTATGGCCCCACAGGTCAGCCTCAACTCATCGATTATGTATTTTATTCAAAACCGGGCTATCCTGCTCTGCAAGGCAATATGCATATAGTTACATTCCGTAGACAATGGGATAATACCCATGTCGATCTCTCCGACCATTTTGCTGTAGCCGCTGAATTCAATTTTTAAGAGTAATTAATTAAGATTACGTTCTTAATATCTCTTTGGTTTTTTGGTGAATATTATTCATTATAGGAATATATTTGCATAGCCAACCTGATAATTTAATGAACGTTCGCGAAGCTGCACAAAAGGTATTACTTGCCATTCATTACGATATTAATGGAAGGCTTGTGTGGTCGAAGTATGTTGAACAACAATGTGTAGGGTTCAATGATGATGCTTCAAATGAAATAAAGGGAATATTCAATCGCGCCCTTATTATACTAATTGACGAAGACCTTTGCCGCAGAACTGCCGACAGTGATATAATAGAGCTTACCCAAAAGGGTATTGATGCAGAAGGTGATTTTCAAAAACATGATAAGAAAAAGAACACCCGCATATTTTTAGAAAAACTTCGTCGGATAGCCCCTATACTTTCATTTATTATCGTGCTTATAAGCTTTATATGGGGTATTCTTAAAAAGAATGCTAATAACCATGCCGCACAAAAGGCGAAGACCACACAAACAAAAGATACCAAGAGCGGCAGAAAGTAAATAACTTATTTGCTTTTTCGTAACTTGCATAAAATTACTGACCATGATAAGACGCCCCTTCAACTTTAAAAAATGGATCGACGAGAATCGCCATTTACTTAAGCCCCCTATTGGCAACAAAGTGGTGTACGAGGATACTGAGTTTATTGTAATGGTGGTTGGTGGCCCAAATGCACGTAAAGACTATCACTTCAATAAAAGCGAAGAATTCTTTTACCAGTTGGAAGGTGATATAGTAGTACGTATACAGGAAGATATGAAAGCTGTGGATATACCAATTAAAGAAGGTGATATATTCTTACTTCCACCAAACGTGCCGCACTCCCCTATGCGTCCTGCCAATACAGTTGGCTTGGTTATGGAGCGCAAGCGCAAGCCCGATGAAAATGATGGTTTACTATGGTTCTGCGATAATTGCAATGAAAAACTTTACCAGGAATATTTCCACCTGACAAGCATAGAAAAGGACTTTTTGCCTGTATTTAAAAAATTCTACAGTTCTCCGGAATTAATGACCTGCAAAAAATGTGGCCATAAAATGGAGGCTGATAAGCGTTTTGTGTAAGTATCGTTTATGCTGACAATAGATATTCACACACACATTATTCCGGAACACGTACCCGACTTTACCAAGAAATTTGGTTACGGAGATTTCATAAGACTGGAACATCACAAACCTTGTTGCGCCCGAATGATGAAGGGCGATAAGTTCTTCCGTGAAATAGAGGATACTTGCTGGAGCCCCGAAAAACGTTTGGAAGAATGCAGCCACCACAAAGTAAATGTGCAGGTGCTTTCTACCATACCGGTAATGTTCAGCTATTGGGCAAAACCTAAGGATTGCCTTGAAGTATCACAATTTTTAAATGACCATATTGCTGGCATCGTTACTAAATATCCTAAACAATTTGTAGGGTTGGGAACAATACCCTTGCAAGACCCTGCTATGGCAATACAGGAACTAGAGCGTTGCAAAAAGATAGGCCTGGCCGGAATTCAGATCGGTTCACACGTAAACGACTGGAACCTGAATGCAACTGAACTGTTCCCTGTTTTTGAAGCTTGTGCTAAACTCGATATGGCCGTATTTGTACATCCTTGGGATATGATGGGCGAACAGAAAATGACAAAATACTGGCTGCCCTGGTTAGTGGGTATGCCAGCTGAAACATCGCTTGCAATCTGTTCTATGATATTTGGCGGAGTGTTTGAACGCCTGCCAAAACTGCGTGTTGCATTTGCACATGGCGGTGGTTCTTTCCCATCTACCATTGGCAGAATTGAACATGGCTTTAACTGCCGCCCCGATTTGGTTGCAGTCGACAACAACGTCAACCCCAGAGAATATATCGGCAAGTTCTGGCTCGATTCATTGGTACACGATAAACCCATGCTCGACTATATTGTAAATATGTTTGGGGCCGATCATATTGCACTGGGTTCTGATTATCCCTTTCCATTGGGAGAAGATAGACCGGGGACTCTTATCCGCAACATGAGTTACAATGATGATGTAAGAGAAAAACTTCTTTCAGGTGCAGCTTTAAGTTGGCTGAATAAAAAGAAAGATCTGTTTATATAATATAATACCACTCAATGCAAGTAATACTATTTGACTACACTATGCGGACGGCATGGATACTCCGTTTCGCTGCACCTGTTATTATTGTAGCAGGTGCATTCCTCTGGGTTCTTTACCTTGGAATTATAAAAAAAGACTGGAGGAAAGGAGTTGATATTATTATGCCGGCAATATTTTTTGGTGTTGTATGGGCTCTCATCTATCATTTTATCTTCACTTAAAGTGATAAAACTCCTTATAAAAGTAAAGCCCGGGTCAGGTAAGGATGAGCTTATTATTGATGCTGACAATAATATCTCCGTTAAAATAAAAGCCAAGCCTATTAACGGCGAAGCTAATGATTATCTCATAAAATATCTAGCAGGCAAATTCAATATAAGTAAGGCACTAATTCAGATAGACAAAGGAGCAACAAGCCGCTTAAAACGAATCGATATAAATATTGAACAAGCTAAGTTTGATGAGATACTGGAAACATTGAAAAGCAAGTAGCCTTTTCTAAATACTTTGGGGCTGCTTTTGCTCCCTGCTTGCCTGAGTTTACTAAACTCGCATCTTTTGCAGCTAACCCGCGCTCACCTTTGACCTATTTCATTTAGTTCGTAATGTGGAAAGATTAGAATAATAAGATAAGGCCTTCGACAAGCTCAGACTGACGAGCGAAGTTGCGTTAGGGATAGTAGCGGTCACCCCGCAGCGGAGCGAGGAGTAAAAGCGGATAGCCCGACGGCTTTGCGCAGCATTGCCGGAACGCCCAAAATTTAAAATATTTCGAAAGGCTTGGCATGACTAATTCTCAACACCCATTACTAATTTCCGTAATTTTGAGTTATGAGGAGCCTATGCGTATTTATAATGGCGATAGTTAGTCTGAATGTTAATGCACAACGATATATGATAGAAGTAAAGGATTTTGGTACGAACCCGGGTAATCTTAAAATGTTCTTATATAAACCACTGAACTTCAATAAAAATGGTAAAATCCCTTTGGTAGTTGCCTTACATGGATGCACCCAGAATGCCAAAGGGCTGGCTGAAACATCGGGCTGGAACCAATTAGCAGACAGGTATGGGTTTTACATATTATACCCCCAGCAACGCACCGTGAATAACCCCGGAGGATGCTTCAACTGGTTTGAAGAAGCCAATATTTCTAAGGATAGGGGAGAGGTGTTCTCTGTTAGACAAATGATAGGGTATGCTATAGATAGCCTATCTATAGATACGGACAAGGTATTTATATATGGATTATCGGCAGGCGCTGCTTTAAGTGTGGCCCTTATGGCCGATTACCCTGAGTTGTTCAATATGGGAGCTATATTGGCAGGCGGCCCGTTTTTGCCGGGCAAAGGGGCTTTCGATGCAATGTCGTCTATGGAGAACCCGAAGGATGTGGCTGCCAGTGAACTGGTAAGTTATGTTAAAGCACAAAACCCGGATTATAAAGGAAAATATCCTCGTTTGCTGATCGTACATGGAGAGAAAGATAATGTGGTGAATGAAAAGAACTCCTTTTTATTGGTAAAGCAATGGGCTCCTTTGGTAAAGGCCGATACCTTGCCTACCAAAATTGTGGGTGCATTTGACGGTAAGCCGGATATTGCGAGGAAATCCTACTGCGACGGTTCTGGCAAAGAGCAGATAATATTTTATGATGTTATGAACCTTGGCCATGCCCTCATGGTTGACCCGGGAGACTCAGCCACACAAGGTGGCAAAACAGGTATGTTTGCTATCGATAAAGGCTTTTTCAGTACCTATTGGATAGCGAAAGATATGGGCTTGATAAGCGGCCAATAGTGAGAACCGAAATTGTCTGATTCTCAACGGGTCTTCATAGAAACTTCATTTCGTCTGTCGACATTTGAAGAAAAAATAATCATGAAAACACTCGCAGTCCTCCTCTTATCTGTACTTAGCATTTCAGGCTTCGGTCAGACTAAAGCTACCCCGGCAAGCACAATTAAATCTAAACCCAGTAGTAGTTTAACAAGCAGTAACACAAGCACTAAAAAAACGAATACGCCGACTGAAAAATTAAAATCGACGAAGCCTGATGACAAGAAGGGCTATAAAATGGAGAAACAAGAGTTGTATACCTATACTTATTACAAATGTCCAAAATGCGATTATAAAAGCAGTAAGGAAGGTGTATGTCCTAGAGACGGAACTGAATTGAAGCTAGTAGTTGAGAGAAAAGATTACTAGTTCTAGTTTATATATAGACAAAAAATGGCAGTAGTATTTTAAACTTCTCCGGATATTCCTTGTACTGAAAGTTAGAGGAGATAATAACTTTCACTACATCAAGATCATCGTACTTAGTTGTTTTAAATTCACGGTTTTCGTAATCAAACATGGTCCAGCCCATGGAAGCGGGTTTGTTACTGCCCAAATAATTCAACACACTATCCTGTATGTAGACCTTATTTAAAAACATAAAACCCTTGCGTGCAGTTGCATAATTCAATACTACTGTACCATCCCCTTTTTTCTTTTTGTCAATGGTCTGTTTTACCAATTGAAACTTCACATTTTCCGCAGGGTGTCCCAATTTCTCAAACTGGTCTTGTATATAAATGGGGTAGGTCCTTAGGTTTTTAACAGAAGCAACAATATCGGCTTTGTTATTGGGGAATGTAACTGGTACGCCTAACTCATGAGAGTTATCGATGCGGTTTACCAAATATATTTTACCACGCAGCCTGCCTAATCTAGGTAGGGTAGAGTCAGCAGTACTATATATAGGGAACTTTGTTTCGGTAGTGAATAAAAGAGAATCCAATGCCTTAAACATATCTGTTTTATTTTTTCCATTCCAGTTATCTATCTTCAGCATTATTACAATAAACTCACCTGGATTGTTTTTCAAAAATGCAGTGCATTCATCTAATACCGATAATAGGGATTGATATTCGTTGAATTTCCATGCTCCTCCAAAAGCCTTGCCATGACAGGTCGCAAAACTATAATCCGGATAATGCCCTTTTACTTTTATGCGTATGTCGAGTACACGTATTCCTTCATCCAATTGTTCAGGAATGGTAGTATTGTGGCAGGCATAAGGCGTTCGTTTGTGTTTGTTTATGGCCGCCGCATCATGCGAGCCAGGCAGGTTAATATCAGCAATAGAAATACTATCAGGCAGATCTTTCAACCAATTAGAATTGGTTTGGGCAAAAGTGTTTATACTGACAAATAATAAAAATGCAATACAGATATTTTTCAACAGGCTGGAGGTTTAATGATGATACGGTTCACCTTTAAGTATGGTCATAGCCCTATACAACTGCTCTAAAAAGAACAACCTCGCCATTTGGTGGTTAAAGGTAAGTTTCGACATCGATATTTTTTGGTTGGCCCGTTTGTATATTTCCTCTGAAAAACCAAAGGCCCCACCGATCAGGAAGAACATTTTTTTACCCGGCATGTTCAAATACTTCTGTACCTGGTTTGCCAACTCTACCGATGAGAATTCTTTACCTTTTTCATCCAGTAAAATAAGCAAGTCAGTAGGTGCAACCCGTTTAAGCACTTCTTTGGCTTCTGCCTGCATGGTTGCTTCTTTGCTTTGCCCTTTTTTCTTCAGCGATGGAATATTTTCAGTATTGAAGGAAATATAATGCTGCAAGCGCTTTTCATAGATAGAAAACCCTTCGGCGAGGTATTTATCTTCATGGTCTCCAATGGCAAGTAGCGTTACTTTCATCAATAGCTGTATTTTTGGCAAATATATTCCTGTTTTGACACCTATGAAAGACATATTCCATTCTGCTGAGTTCGAAAGGAAGCTCAACGCATTAATTCAACTTGCCCTGCAAGAAGATATAGGCGAACGCGATCATACATCTTTTGCAACTGTTCCTGCTAAAACAATGGCAGAGGGTAAGCTTCTGGTAAAAGATAATGGCGTTATAGCAGGCATTGAAGTGGCTTTGCACATCTTTAAAAAAGTCGACAAGAAGATAAAGGTTGATGTAAAAATAAAGGATGGAGCTAAGGTTAAGAAGGGAGACATTGCGTTTACCGTAAAAGGTCCTGCACGGTCCTTATTAATGGCAGAAAGGCTTATACTGAACTGCATGCAGCGAATGAGTGGCATTGCTACCCAAGCGCATGAACTGACAGCATTGTGCAAAGGAACAAAAGCAAAAGTAATAGATACACGCAAAACTACGCCCGGTATTCGTTTACTCGAAAAATGGGCTGTAGTAATTGGTGGTGCAACTAACTACCGTTGGGGATTGTATGATATGATCCTCATAAAAGATAACCATGTGGAATGTGTCGGAGGAATAAAGAATGCCATAAAGTCGACACACCAGTATTTGAAAAAGAATAAAAAGAAACTTGATATTGTGATTGAAGCCGGTAGTATGGAACAGGTAAAAGAAGTGTTGGCAACCGGTGGAGTAAATAGAATATTGTTGGATAATTTTTCTCCGAAAGAAATGGTTAAGGCAGTAAAACTGATAAATGGTAAGTACGATACGGAAGCATCGGGTGGAATTACAAAAGACAATTTTCTTGCGTATGCTCTAACTGGTGTTGATTTTATTTCAGTAGGTGCACTTACCCACAGTGTAAAGAGTTTGGATATGAGTTTGAAGATTTTTCCTAAGGTATAATACCGAGAAGTTATGGCAGAGATAGTGATACGCGAACCCAATGATAAAGAATTTGAGCAGGTAAAAAAACATGTGGAAGAATTCTGGCTCGATAATGGGAACATGGTGAAAAGCCAGTTCAGGATATTGCTTTTTAATAACCGACTTGCAGCATTTGGCAGGCTAAGGGAGAATGATGACGCGATTGAATTATGCACGCTTGGCGTAATAAAAAGATACCAGAAAAGAGGAATTGGTATGGCAATTGTACGGGCGTTATTGTCGTCAGTTGAAAAAGATGTATATATAGTAACTGTAATACCTAAATTCTTTTTAAAGCTTGGCTTCGACGCTGTTAAGCAGTACCCGAAATCGCTGCAAAAAAAGCGCGACCTTTGTACAACACAGTATCATGTGGGAGAAGCTTATGAGGTTATGAAATGGAGTAAAAATCAGACTGAGGATCTATCGGTGGAGATCGAAATGAATTATTAGGGTTACTGAGAAATTCCTTTTCTTCTTTATGTTGAAATCATTTGTAGATCTTCTGCAATAAGATAAACCCTCTTTACTATATTTGTTACATGCTTCGTGCTTTACATATCCGCAATTATGCCCTTATAGATACTATCAATGTATCTTTTCCTGATAACCTGGCTATAATAACAGGTGAAACAGGCGCGGGTAAATCAATATTGCTTGGTGCATTATTTCTGTTGCTTGGCCAGCGTGCTGAATCAGAATTGGTGAATGATAAAACAAAAAAATGTATTGTAGAAGGTGAGTTTAACAGCAAGCATCCGGAGATAAAAAATTTCTTTTCGCAGAACGATCTCGATTATTCGAATGAAATAATCATCCGCCGTGAAATATCGCCTGAAGGTAAATCGCGTGCATTTATAAACGATACACCGGTCACGCTGACGCAAATAAAGGCATTATCATCTAAACTGATAGACATACATTCTCAGCATGAAAATTTGTTGTTGAATGAATCGGGTTTTCAGTTATCGGTAGTTGATGCCTATGCCGCACATGCAACATTGCTTGATGATTACAAAAAACAATTCGGCAGGTATAGGTCCGTTGCGAAAGAATTAGAGTTTTTAATAATACAGGAAGCAGAAGCAAAAAAGGAAAGAGATTATTTAGAGTTCCAGGTAAATGAAATGGTGGAAGCTAAATTAGAAACTGGAGAAGAAAAGAGGGTAGAGGAGGAGCTGGATATGTTAAGCCATGCCGACCAGATAAAATCGGTATTGGTTTCTTCTGCCAATATACTTAGCTCTGCCGATCATAACCTGGTATCGTCTCTGACAGAAGTAAAAAACAAACTTACTTCCGTTGCTAATTACAATCCGGCACTAGCTGAATTAGTGCAACGCCTGGCAAATACAATTGTTGAGATAAAGGACATTGCCGGCGAGGTTGAAAGCCTTGAACAGAAAATAAATCACGATCCGAAAAGAGCAACCGAGCTTTCAGAAAGATTGGATGTGATATTACGCCTGGCGCAGAAACATAGAGTAAACACCGTAGATGAGTTATTGAAAATTCAGGAGGAACTTTCAGGAAGACTTGAGAATATATCTACTATGGGTAGCCAGATAGAACATTTGCAAAAGGAAAAAGATGTTTTGCAAACGGCATTGAATAAAATGGCTGTACGGATAAGCGCAGGCAGGAAAAAAGTAATACCGAGTCTTGAAGACGATATTCAAAAAAATCTGAGCGCATTGGGTATGCCGAATGCACGTTTCAAAATAGATATGCAACCTTTAACAGAATTGGCTACCTTAGGGACTGATGCTGTTAAATTCATGTTCTCTGCCAATAAAGGTAAAGACCTGAGAGAGGTTGAAAAAGTAGCATCGGGTGGTGAATTATCACGCCTTATGTTGGTTATTAAAGCACTTGTTGCCAAATTAACTGATATGCCGACCATTATATTTGATGAAATAGATACAGGTGTATCAGGTGCTGTGGCAGGCCAGGTTGCTGAGCTTGTATTAAAGATAAGTTCATCTATGCAGGTGGTCATGATAACGCACCTACCGCAAATAGCCAGCAGGGGAAATACACACTTCCTGGTTTATAAAGAAGACCAGAAAAATAAAACCGTTACCTGCATTAAGCAACTTTCGCCCGACGAACGTGTGGAAGAAATTGCACGTATGATAAGTATGGGTAAACCCGGCAGTTCTGCTATTAAAACAGCGACGGAACTTCTTCAAAAGTAAATCAGTATATTTGTTCGTATAAATTATAACCACCATGGATGCTTATCTTAAAATCACCTCATTATTATTAATCGTTAGTTGCTTCACTGTTAGCTGTAAAAAGAAAGACAGTATGACCCAGGCACCTCCGGTAATATTTCAGGGCCCACAAAATCCAAGTTTTGAGAGTGGTAGCGCAGGAGTAGCCGCTAATTGGAGTGGCGGTTGGACAAGAACCCCAGCAAAAAGCCCCCCTTTTCCAACTGATGGATCCTACTATATGTCTGCATATATGGCTAAGGACACAACTATTGATCTATATCAGGATAATGTTAATCTAAGTAGTTCGAAACAAATAAGTTTTGATTTAAGTGTTGTTTTACCCAACCCATCCTCTAAATCAGATAGTGTTAAATTTTACGTGTTATTTAACTCAAGTAAACTTGATACAATTTTGAGTAAAAAATGGGCTTTTTTTGCAAGCAGTGGTGGTAATGATACTTTAGGTGTGAGTATGCCAATTAATTTATCTTCTTTGCCGCAATCTGGGCGCTTGATTTTCCGGGCTCAGTGCATTACATCTGGTGTTTATTCTGTTGTTAATATAGATAATATTAAAGTTCAATAGCACTTAATTCATACTAAGTGAAACTCTGCAAACATTTAGTGCAGGTTTAGATTCTTCCGAGAAGATAATTACTGATGGATGCAATAAATGAGAAATTAAATATAAATTACTAAGAGTTTATATTCTAAGTTATCATGTTGAATCCTCAAGAGAAAAAACACTCTGAAACGTCCGATAAAGTAATTACTGATTATACCAAGACGAAATTTCTAATATTTTATTATAATCCGGATGATAAGAGACTGTGGGTTCGTAAGAGGATTAAATGGATGGGATGGCTTTTAAATTTTGGACATCGTTATGCTATACTGGCATTAATTGGTATGTTAATTATTACATTTTTAATAATATACCTGGATTCACGGTTTGATTTTCTTCCGTGATAGAAATAAGGTATTGTGTTAGCCACGATTAGTATAGTAAGCCCTGGTGGCACGGCAATTAAAACGATTACGGAATTGTGAGGAAAGTAATTATCCACCTCATTGGGTAAAGATTGATCTCCAAGGGTTGTAATACATTATAGATTGAATAGTTTTTCTACCTTCGCGCCACAAGATTAAGGAGCCCTAGGCAAAAACTTTATGAAACATTTACTTTTTAGCGTAACAGGCTTGTTTCTGTTACTTAATTTTAATTTGAAAGCAGCCGTATTTACTGCGGTGAAAAGCGGAGATTGGTCATCTTCTTCAACATGGTCAAATTCCGGAACACCCGGATCAGCCGATACAGTTATGATTCCTTCTCCATATGCAGTTACCTATTCAGGTAGTATTAGTATGGGTACTTCCTCAGGTGGAAAAATGTCAATAAGCACCGGAGGAACACTTAATATAGGTAGCAATAGCCTGACTATAGATAATGGAGTAAAGGTAGAAGTGAATGGTATGCTGATTTCAGGTTCTCTTCAATTGAACAGCACATCTTCATTAATAAACAGGGGAACTATAACAACAGGTAGCTTACACCTTGATAACTCAACCACGTTTACTAATACCGGCACTGTAAATGCAAGTGATCTTGAATTAAACAAAACATCAGTCTTTACTGATAACGGTTCTATGACAGTTAACACAAGTATAGCTATAGATGATAATGCCAGCCTGATTATAGATGCTGGTAAAACCCTTACCGATAATGGATCGTATGACGATTATTCAAGCCAAGCCCAAACAGACAATGGCGCTGTTATTGTGGCAGGCACCGCAACTTTTTATGGCGGCTCATCTATATCTGGTTCAGGTTATTTAACGGGAGGTGAAATTCAGAATTATAAAAATGATATGGTATGGGGCTTGGCTAAAAGTTACTTCCCTTGCTTTAACTGTACAATTCCACATACAATTCCGCTGCCTATTACCTTAATATCATTCAGTGCAATATACAATAATGATGCGGTTCAGTTAACCTGGGCAACGGCTTCAGAAGCAGGTAGTAATTATTTTACTGTTTCACGCTCAGGCGATGGGGTTAACTTTACTACGCTTACCAGAGTAAAGGGGGCAGGTAATTCAACAGAAGAGAAAGATTATTCTTATACTGATCTAACCGCACCCGATGGAGTAAATTATTACAAACTTCAACAAACTGATTACGATGGCGTGACTACTCAAGATGCAATAGTTGCTGTAACCATCAACGAATCGGGAAAAACTGCCAGGGTAATGCCAAACCCTGTTAAGAATAGTTGCATAGTTACATTTAATGATAGTGAAGCCGAATATTTTCAGTTAAGCATATATGACCTTATGGGTCGGGAAACGATAGTGCAAAATATCCAGTCTTTTAAAGGTTCAAATGCAATTGAGCTTAATACCTCTGGATTGGCTGATGGTATTTATATTATCAGCTTGCCTGTGAAAAACAATCCTGTTAAGGTTAAATTCATCAAGCACTAAAATCGGGTCTTTTTTATACAAAGTTTATCTCCTAGCAGCATGTTAAAGTTGGCGCGTTAATTCTGCTATATTTGCCTGAACAAAACACACGATTATGTCACACGATCTGTTAAAAGGAAAAAGAGGGATCATTACCGGAGCCCTCGATTCTAACTCTATAGCTTGGAAGGTTGCCGAAAAGGCTCGCGCCGAAGGCGCAGTATTTGTATTGAGCAATGCACCAATAGCTTTACGATTTGGAGAAATAAATAAACTGGCTGAACAAACAAAATCGCAGATTATTCCCGCCGATGCTACGAATGTTGAAGATATAACAAACCTTTTCCAAAAATCGACCGAGGTATTAGGTGGAAAGGTTGATTTTGTATTACACTCAATCGGTATGTCTCCGAATGTGCGTAAGAATAATCCTTACGATGCATTGAACTACGAGTTATATGCCAAGAGCCTTGATATATCAGCTATGTCATTACATAAAATGCTGGCAGTAGCTAAAAAATTAGATTCCATAAGCGAATGGGGTAGTGTAGTAGCGTTATCATACATTGCTGCACAACGTGCATTCCCTTTTTATAATGATATGGCTGAAGCAAAGGCTATGCTCGAATCAATAGTACGTAGCTTTGGTTACCATTATGGCAAAGCAAGAAAGGTTAGAGTGAACAGCGTTTCCCAATCACCAACCATGACAACTGCAGGTAGCGGAATAAAAGGCTTCGACCAATTCTACAACTATGCTGAAGCCATTTCACCATTAGGTAATGCATCTGCTGGTTCGTGTGCTGAATATTGCCTCACACTATTCTCTGACTATACACGTATGGTAACCATGCAAAACCTTTATCACGATGGTGGATACTCTACAACTGGTGTAAGCATGGAGGTAATGGAAGCGCTTGCCGCCGCTACAAAATAAATCTGACTGTTCTGCGTTATAACTATATGATAAGGAGAAGAATTATAGGCGTTTATCTTATTCTATGTTCTGTTTTTCTGTATCCTGTTATATCATCTGCACAGCAAAATATGAATGAAGTAGCAGGAGGTAACGGCACAACTCCTGTAAATGACATATTTTACAAATACGATGTGCAGGTGGGTGGAGAAATAACCTATCCATTAACTGACCCAGCTATGGTTAAAACTTTTGTCGGTATTTATTCTGTAAATGCGTCGTTCGATTTTTCCATACTTAAACGTTTGTATGTTGGTGCTGAAGTATTTAATGATCAGTTTGCTATTGCGGCCAATCCATTATATTTTACACTTAACCCGCGTATGTTTAATTACATGGGCGGCCTACGAATAGGCTACCATTCTTCCAATGATAAGTCGAACGATTTTTTGTTCAATGCTTCGTTCACAGGAGGTATGTCGCACATCGTTTTTACTAATTCACTTATTCCGGCTGCACCGGTAGACAGGCCATTTGGAGCTTTGTATATAATGGAGAGCTACCGTTTTACTGAACAATGCTGGATAGGCCTTGATATTTCGTATACCTATTTGAATTACACTTTCAACCCTGACTATCTTGGCATTCAAAATAGTGGCTTAACCTTTTATCCTTCCGATTCCAGGGGGAATGTTGGTTTTATAGGTTGGGGTTTCCAGGTATTTTATGCTTTATCAAAAGGCAAAAATTGAAACAAATATTTCATGTGATAGGTTTAATGTCGGGCACATCATTAGATGGGCTTGATATTGCATATTGTTCGTTTACTCATAATAATGGTAAGTGGAGTTTTTTCATTCATGCAACCAACACGATAACATACGATAAGCACTGGCTAAAGAAATTGCAATCTGCCCCCGGTTTATCGGGACTTGATCTTTTAAAACTTCATAATGAATATGGTACTTATTTAGGTAAACAGGTAAGCGATTTTATTAAAACAAAAAAGATAAAAAAGGTTGATTTTGTTTCTTCTCATGGCCACACAATATTTCACCAACCTAAAGAAAAACTTACATTCCAATTGGGTAGCGGAGCTGCTCTAGCAGCAGAATGCAAATTACCGGTAATAAATGATTTCAGAAGCCTTGATATTGCATTGAACGGACAAGGTGCCCCCTTAGTGCCGATTGGCGATAAACTATTGTTTAGCGAGTTTGAATATTGTATGAACCTGGGTGGTTTTGCTAATATTTCATACAAAGAAAAGGGTAAACGTGTAGCTTTTGATATATGCCCGGTTAACATTGTATTGAATTACCTGGCTCAAAAGCTCGGAAAGGAATACGATAAAAACGGGGCGATTTCTGCAAAGGGTAAACCTGATAAAGAGTTATTGAAAAAAGTAAATGCTTTAGGTTTTTATAAGGCTTCCCCTCCAAAATCGTTGGGAAGGGAATGGCTCGAAAATGAATTTCTTCCTATACTTGATAAATCGAAAGGTAAAACTGAAGATAAACTTGCAACGATAGTAAGCCATATTACAGAACAAATAATATTGGTTTTTAAAGGTCGGAAAACTGGTAAGCTTTTAATAACCGGCGGGGGGGCATTCAATACTTACTTGGTAAAACAGTTAAGCCTGAAAATTACGGGTATAACCATAGTTGTTCCGGCTGAGGAAATTGTAAAGTATAAGGAGGCACTGGTATTTGCTTTCCTGGGAGTATTACGATATAAGGAGGAGAATAATTGCCTGAGCAGTGTAACGGGAGCTAACCAAAATAATAAAGGGGGAACTATATATTTAGTATAGTATCCCCCGTTCTATTTAATTAAAACAACGGTTTAAAAATCGTCGTCTCCGTAAAAGTCATCTTCATCGTCATCGAAAGAATTCAGGTCGGTCAATGCCGCATCGTCTTCAATGATCTCAATTTCGTCAGATCCTCCATCATCATCATCTTTCGATGTTTTTTCATACTCGTCTACAAAATCCTCTCCATCATCGTCATCGCCTTTCTTTTTCTTACCGGCTTTAGCCGGTTTAACAGTTTTCTTTGCCGAGGTGGCTTTTAATTTTTTTTCTTTCTCCTTGTCTTTATCAGCAGGAGCTTTTTTTTCTTTCTTTCCTTTTTCTTTTCCGGCTGCTGCTTTTGCTGGTTTAGGGGCAGCCTTCTTTGGCTTTGGTGTCGCCTTTTTGGAGGAAGAGCCTGTCGTCTTTTTCATAATCAATTTATTAATGTTTGGACGAAAAAAGTATTACTGTATTGCAATATTAAATATTATTTAAACACAAACATAAACAATATTATTTTAGATAATACGTTAGTCTAAGTTAACAGTATCATGTTCATATATTCCCACCTTTAAACTGTTTTAATATGCAAGGGTAAAATACTTTAGTGTTTTGAAATTTCAATCTTCTAAATTTTTTCCCTATGCTGCTTAATATTCTTCTCCAGGCAAGTACTCCTTCACCGGCAACCGCATCAGCAATAAATGCTGCCACCGATACCGCCAAATCTGTTACCGCTAATTTGCCTGTTGCCCCTGCCGAGGCCCAGATGAATCTACTGGAACTGGTAAAAAGCGGCGGGATAATAATGATACCGCTGGGTATTCTTTCCTTTATGGCTGTATTCTTTCTTATTGAAAGATTCTTATATATCCAACATGCTTCTAAGGGCAGTCCTAATTTTATAGATACTATGAGGGACTTCCTTCGTAATGGAAATGTTGAGGCTGCCAAGGCGCTTTGCAAAAACACCGATTCGCCCCAGGCACGTATTATTACTAAGGGGCTAAACAGGTTAGGCAAACCAATTGATGAGATTGAATCGTCTATGGAAAATGCAGGTAGGATAGAAGCATACAAACTTGAAAAGAACCTTAATATATTGGGTATTATAGCTGGTATAGCCCCTATGTTCGGGTTTGTCGGTACTATACTTGGTGTTATTAAAATATTCTATAACATTTCATTGGCTAATAATATCAGTATTGGCTTAATAGCTGGTGGTTTATACGAGAAAATGATCACCAGTGCTTCGGGTTTGGCAATCGGTATTTTTGCATTTGTTTCATACCACTGGCTAAACATCAGGGTAAATAAAACCATTCAGAGAATTGAAGTATCATCTATAGAATTTATAGAGTTGGTACAAGATGAAGTAAAAAAATAGTAAGCGCTGATAAAATTACTGCCGAATGAAAATTACCAGAAATAACAAATTCACAGCCCATGTAGAGGCATCGAGCATGAATGATATCATGTTCTTCCTTTTGCTGTTCTTTCTTATTATAGCAACGCTGATTAACCCAAGTGTGGTAAAACTTACCTTGCCAAGTTCTAAAAAGGCGGTGGAAATGAATAAACAGCAAATTACTATTGATGTAACTAAGGACAAGCAATATTTTTTGAGTGGCGATGATAAGAACCATCCAACACCGGCCGATAAACTTGAAGATGTATTAAGAGCCAGAACGGCAGGACTCACTGATCCTACTGTTGTGTTGAGACTGGATAAGTCGTTAACTGTGCAAGATCTTGTTGATGCATTAGCTATTGGAGCAGATCTTAAGATAAAGATGATATTAGCTACCCAACCTGCCAGCAAATAAATATGGCTACTGCAGAAATAAAGGAAGATAGAAAGAATAAAAGCATTGCGCTGATTGTTACCTTGTTGGTGCATGCTCTTTTACTGTTGTTCCTGATAATGTATATTATCATTACTCCGTTGCCACCATACAAATTAATACCTACACCTGAAGTAGTGGTTTTTGAAAATGATTTTGGTAATGGAACAGAAGGAACCGGCCATGTAGAGAATGATAAAATGGGCGAGAACCTGAACGCAGATAAGGTGAAGAGCACCTCAACCCCTGCAGCGGTTAAGCAAAGCGCGCCGGTAATAACCAACGATGCTGAGGATGCGAATATTAAAGCACCAAAGAATACAAGTAAAGCTGCTGTAAAAATAGATACTGCAAGCGCCGATAAGCCACAGGTTAGTGTGCCACTGGCAAGCGCACTTAATAAATTCAGGCATGCAAAAGGTCAATCAGCTGGTGGTGATGGCAGCTCCGGTACGAACGGCAATGCAGGTAACCCTGATGGTACACAACCAGGTGAAAGTATGGGCAATAGTCCGATAGGCTACTTTTTAAAAGGCCGTAAAATAGTTACCCGTCCGCATATAAGCAGCAATACCCAGGATGAAGGCCAGGTAGTGGTTGTTATATTGGTTGACCAAGCGGGTACGGTAGTGAAAGCTACTCCGGGCGCGCAGGGATCAAACACAACGAGTCCAGTACTATATGAAAAAGCAAAAGAGGCTGCCTTAAGTACAAAATTCAGCCCTAGTCCTGATGGCACACCTGAGCAGCAGGGTAAAATGACCATTATCTTTAGTATTCAGTAAATCTGATTTATGGTCTTTTTCTATTTCGATAGGTAGTCTTTCATTTCTACCTGTAGCATAGCTGCCCCTTTATCATTAAGCGCTTTCTTAGCCGAATCTGTTTTGCCGGTATTCTTATTATCCCAGGGGAAAAGCTTATTCCATACTACATTGCCCGTGCTATCTACAAATCCGAATCCTTCCTGGAAGGTATAGTAGGCAAACTCTTTTGTATATGGGTTCATCATATTCTTACTCCAGCGGTAATGATTACTTGGCATATCTAACTGATGAAGCACGGTTGATGCAATATCGAGCTGCGAACCAACGCGATCGTATTTTGCACCTTTGTATGCATCTTTCAGTGCGCCACCCCAGATCAATAAAGGTATATGGTAAAACTCATTGCTTTCGTAAGGATAGTCTTTAGGCAAGCCATGGCTATGGTCGGCGACTATGATAAAGATGGTATTGTTATACCATTTTGTTTTTTTTGCTGCTTCAAAAAACCTTCCTAATTGCCTGTCGGCAAATACAACACTGTTTAAATAGGGGTTGTAATCTCCTCCCCAGTTTACCACATCGGTTTCGGGCTCATCGAATGGTGCGTGGGTACTTAAGGTAAATAAGCATGAAAAGAAAGGCTCTCTGAATGTATTGATAGAATCGTGCCATATATTCAACATAATAGAATCGTGAATGCCAAGGCTGCCTGAAGGAAGTAGCATAGGTAGGTCGCTTTGTTCTGTTACACGGCTGAATTCATTCCGGTAAATATAGGTTTTGATATTACCATAAATTAATTGCCCGCCAAAGAAGAATGAAGAGTAATAACCTGCTTTTGAAAGCTCATTATTTATATTGGGAAGATCAACTTGTCTTTCGGGCTGGTTAATCACAGAGCCGATCGGTAGTGCCGGATAGCCGCTAAGGATTGCTGCAACACCCTGATCGCTTACATGCCCTGCTGGTTTAATTTGCCGGAACAAATAACCTTCTGTAATCAGTTTTTCAAAATTAGGTGTAAGTCCATGATAACCTCCCAACGATTCAATCACGTCGGCTGACCAGCTTTCAAGTATAAGTATGCAGACATTAGGCCGGGGTACTTTAAATAAATGTATAGTAGTATCCTTATCAACACTATACAGCTTATTTACAATATCTTCCGCATCTTTATCGGTCATTACTTTATATACATCACCCTTCAATACAAGTTTGTTCTCAACAAAACTATGTATGATATTCCATAAAGGGTTTACTGTAGCATCATTTACGCATTGGTTATTTGAAAAATAAACCTGGCCTTCGTTTATTGGTATCTGCTGAAATCCACCACGGATGCCAATTATAAGCGAAGCGTTACACAAAAGGCATATTCCAAAAAGACTTAACGTGGTGAGGATATTAACGTGCTCATTGTCGTTGCGGACAGAAGGGAATAACCTGTTTAGTAATAAATAAGAGAGATAAAAAAGTACTCCTGTTATTAGCAGTATGGTTAGGGTAAGCATTACAGGTGTAGTGCGAATAACTTCACTCACATGCTCCATGTGCATTAGTAATCCGAAATATAATTTCATATGAAGTTCACGATACACCCCTATTTCTATAACTGAAAGTATAGCGCAGAGCATGGCAGTTATGAGCATATAAGTTCGTAGTATTTTCAAGAGAAAGGTAGTCCTGAAAAATATATCGAAGAGCAAAATGGTAAATGGTACAAACAGCAGGTAGCTGGCAGCTGAAATATCTAAGGGGATTGCCCGGTATAGCGATCTAAAAAAAATGCCCGTACCATTATTTTTTAATATTTGACTTGCAAAGTACAGCAAGAAGGTAAGCCTAAACAATGCAAAAAGCAACATATAAAAAGAGAATGCCTTGATAAGGTTGAATACGTAACGACGTATCATCGACTTTTTATCCCTTCTTTTCCTTTTTCTGTAAACCATTGTTCAGCATCAAAAGGAATAGGATGAAATTCTGTTCTGTTTTTTTGTAATACTTGATGTCATTACAAACAAAAATAGGCATTATCACTATTGTAATACACCCGGGAATTTACCATAGAACAATTCTACAGATAAATAAGAATTTATTTTGATAGAAAATCTTTCATCTCCATTTGAAGCATAGCTGCTCCTTTTTGGTAAAGTGCCTGTCTTTCCTCTATGGTTTTAGCTGTGCTCCGGTCGTCTCTTGGTATCACCTTGCTCCAAATCATATTGCCGGTGGTGTCAGAATATCCAAAGCCTTCAAGGAAGGTATAATAAGCAAACTGTTTTGTATACGGATTCATCAGGTTCTTGCTCCATTTATAATTCTTGCTTGGTAAGTTTAGCTGATGCAATATAGTAGAAGCAATATCTATTTGCGAACCAACTCTGTTGTCTCTAATTCCACGATATTCTTCCTTCAAAGCACCGCCCCAAATTAAAAGTGGTATATGGTAAAATTCAGGGCTTTCAAAAGAATGCTCTCTTGGTGTGCCATGACCATGATCAGCAACCAAAATGAATATGGTGTTGTTATACCATTTTGCTTTTTTTGCTTCTTCGAAGAACCGTCCTAATTGGCGATCGGAGTATATAACGCTATTTAAAAGTGGATTATAATCACCTGCCCAATGTATGATATTCGGATTTGGTTCATCGAAGGGTGGGTGGGTGCTTAGTGTGAAAAGCCCTGAAAAGAAAGGCTGTTTGAACTTATCTAATGAATCGCGCCATATATTCAACATAATAGAATCATGAATACCAAGTCTGCCCGAAGGTATAGATTTAGGCAGATCCTCCTGTTCAATTATTCTATTGTATTTGCCCCTATAGATATAGGTTTTTATGTCTCCATATATTAACTGCCCACCAAAAAAGAAAGATGAATAATAACCCGCTTTTGAAAATTCATCATTAAGGCATGGCAGGTTTACTACTTTTTCAGGCTGATTTATTACAGAGCCTGTAGGCAGAGCGGGATACCCGCTTAAAACAGCCGGTACTCCCTGGTCGCTCACATGGCCAGTGGGTTCTATGTTTGTAAAGAAATATCCTTCACGTGCCAACTTCTCAAAATTAGGGCTAAGGCTATCAAAACCACCTAAAGAATGAATGAAATCTGCCGTCCAGCTTTCCAGTATTAATATGCATATGTTCGGCCTTTCCACCTTGAATAAATGAATGGTAGTATCTTTTTCAACAGCATAAAGGCCATTTACAATTTCATTGGCTTTGCTGTCATCCATTGCTTTATATGCATTGCCCTTCATCACCAATGCATTTTCTACAGTACTGTGGAGAACATTCCATAATGGGTTTACAGTGGCATCGTTCACATATTGGTTAGCGGAAAAATAAACCTCGCCTTCATTTATAGGTATTGGTTGTAAACCACCGCGGCTGCCTATTGCACATAAAACTGTACCGGCTGAAAAAACAAGAAAGAGAAGTATGCCGGAAAAAATGGTGATGGGTTTCTTATTAGTATTTGAAGTAGGAAACAGCAGATTCAATAATAGGTAAGAAATGTAAAAAAGCACCGCAATAAACAACAGTAATTTTAGGAGTTGAAGCCAGGGAACTATACTGAGCACTTCAGTGATATGTGCAATGTGTGTAAGTAAGCCGTAGTATAGCTTTACATGTAATTCCTGGTAGGTTCCGATCTCAGCAATTGCAAGAATAGTGTACAGGGCTAAAGTAAATATAACGTAGCCTTTAAGTAGTTTTATAAAAAACGCTGTATAAAAAAGATCAGCAAAGAACAATATCAGTAATGGAAGAAACAGAAGATAACAGGCAGCAGAAATATCTAAAGGAATTGCTTTATAAAGAGACTGAAGCATTACTGTTGTTCCATGCCCCGAAGTAACTTCATGATGAAAGTATAACAGGAATACTAATCTGAATAATGCAAAAACGATCAGGTAGAATAGAAATATCTTAAAGACATTAAAGAGATATCGGGTGATCATTTGCATTGAGCGTAATTACCGTGGTTTGGTTTTTTCTACGCAAAAGTAGTGATTATAAGTAATGGAGGTGATACCGAGGAATGTATGGGAATATTTTGTCGGAAACCTCATTGGGTTTCAAAGTGCTCAATAATCTCTGAATTCTTACATTTGCAAGGTAAATTAAAACAGATGAAAATATCGTACAACTGGCTTAAAAAATATGCGGCAATTGACTTACCTCCATCGGAAGTGGGCCGTTTACTTACAGAGATAGGGCTTGAAGTAGAACATGAAGAGGCGTATGAGTCTATTAAAGGGGGCCTGAAAGGATTGGTTGTCGGCGAGGTGAAAACCTGTGCCAAACATCCGAATGCAGATAGATTATCTGTTACTACAGTGGATGTGGGAGGCGAAAGAATATTGAATATTGTATGCGGCGCGGCCAACGTTGCGGCCGGACAAAAGGTTGTAATTGCCACAGAAGGCACCATGCTATATCCATTCACCGGCGAATCTTTCCAGATAAAGAAAAGCAAAATCCGTGGAGAAGCATCAGAAGGAATGATATGTGCAGAGGATGAGATCGGTCTTGGTTCATCACATGCCGGTATTTTGGTTCTGCCTGCAGAAACCAAAATTGGCACTCCAGCATCTGAATATTTTTCAATTTACCACGATACAGTTTTTGAAATAGGGCTTACCCCAAACCGTGCCGATGCTATATCGCATATTGGTGTTGCAAGAGACCTTATTGCGGCTATAAATATCAGGAATAAACCTGCGCAACTCTTGGTGCTTTCAGTTCCCAAAGCAAGTAACTATAATGCTGGAAATAAAATAGAGATACAGGTTTCTATACAAAACCCGGAAGCTTGTAAACGCTATTGTGGCGTAACTCTCACTGGTATTAAAGTTCAGGAATCTCCGCAATGGCTTAAAGATAGCTTGACTGCTATTGGGCTCAGGCCTATAAACAACATAGTAGATATTACAAACTATGTAATGCATGAAACAGGCCAGCCATTACATGCCTTTGATGCAGATGCAATTAAAGGTGGAAAAGTAATTGTGCGTAAAGCGAAAGCCGGAGAAACAATAATTACTCTCGATGGTGCTGAGCGTAAACTTAATGTCGATGACCTGATGATATGTAATGAAACAGAGGCAATGTGTATCGGCGGTGTTTATGGTGGAATAAACTCAGGGGTAAAGGAAAGCACAACGAAAATATTTATTGAAAGCGCATATTTTGACCCGTCACATGTGCGCAAAACTGCACGCAGACAAGGCTTGCATACCGATGCTTCATTTCGTTTTGAGCGTGGAGTAGATATAGGCAATACACCTTATGCTATGCGTCGTGCAGCGGACCTTATACTTGAAATGTGCAAAGGAGCAACGGCATCAGCAGAGCAGGATGTTTACCCTGTTAAGATGGGTGAACGCGAATTGGAGTTCTCTCCGGTTTTTGGCAGAAAACTTTTAGGGCATGATGTGAGTGATATTGAAATGGAGAAAATAATTACCCAAGTGGGTATTAAGATCATTTCTAAAACAGGAGATTGGAAGTTATCCTTACCTACATACCGTATGGATATTACTACACCAAATGACATTGTAGAAGAAATAGCCCGTTTTTATGGCTACAACAATATACCTATACCAAATACCATTAAATTACCAATGGTGCATAGTAAAGGTGTACGATCTGATAAAGTTTTTGAAGAGATAAGCCTGGTGCTAACAGGTAACGGGTTCAGTGAAATAATGAATACATCGCTTACTTCAAGCCGCTTTGGTACGGATTCTTCTTCAGTTAAACTTGCTAACCCATTAAGTTCAGACCTTGATATTATGCGAGGGGTTATGCTCAGCAATGGATTAGTATGCATAGCCCGTAACCAGAACAACCAACAACCTGACCTGAAATTATTTGAATTCGGAAGGACATATTCTAAAAAAGAAAAAGGCTTTTCTGAAGAGGAGCATCTTTCTTTATGGATAACCGGTAATAAAACATCGGAGCTTTGGAACTCAAAACCTGAAGGCGTTGATGTTTATTTCCTGAAAGGAATTGTAGAACTGATATTGAAAAAAGTGTCAGGCAATGCAACATGGGAAGAAAACAATATTGCAGATGATTCAAACCTTGCGGGTGGTATATCTATTTCACGAAAGAGCAAGCCTTTAGTGTCATTAGGCAAAGTGAGCCCGACTGTTCTGAGGAATCATGATGTTAAGTCAAATGTATGCTATGCCGATTTTAACTGGAAGAATATACTTAGTCTTATTTCAGCCAAGCAGGAGATAAAAGAGATAGTTCGTTTTCCATCGGTATCGCGGGATCTTGCTTTGGTTATTGAAAAAACTGTGCAGTTTGGCACATTAAAACAGCTTGCTTTACAGTCTGAGAAAGAGCTGTTAAAGGATGTTTCTGTATTTGATGTATACGAAGGAGATAAGGTTGAACAAGGCAAGAAATCGTATGCATTGCGCTTTCTATTACAAAGCGAACATAAAACCCTCACAGACAAGGAAATTGATAAGGTTATGGAGAAACTGATAAAGATATATGAGGAAAAGGCAGGCGCTATTGTTCGTACCAGGTAATCTTCTTCATTACACCTTCATATTAAAAAAGTATCTTTGTTTTAGTAATTAACCAATAAATAAAAGTCATGAAAAAACTAATTGTAATGCTTGCAGTTCTGGTAATAGGAGCAGGCTCAGTAATAGCCCAGGAAGCGCCAAGGCACGATGACCATGCTGATCATGGAAAAAAAGAAAACAAACATCACCGTCGTCACCATCCGGTAGCACATAAGGATGATCACAGGGACGACCACAAAGGTGGCGACAGAAAATAAAAACTGATTATTGCTTTGAATAAGAGGAGGACAATTGTCCTCCTTCTTTATTTAATAGCATTTCATTGTGAATGACATCCTTATTATAGGTCTGCATTACTGCCTCAAGTAATGTTGAAAGAGAATCTTTTACCATCGGTTTCGCTTTTAAAAGGTTATGGGTAAGCATACTATCTTTCTGGTAGTTATATAAAGCTGTTATGCGTTGCCCTTCTATCTGCAGACAATAAGGATTCTTGCATATCTGGTAAACATCGTTAATATAGTTCACCGCAAAGTGATTAGAAGTTGAATCAAACGCATTATTACCAAAGGCAAAGTAAGGATGCGGGTAATGAAGGTAGCCAAGAACTGAAGGCATTATATCTATTTGCTGCACTGTTGTATGTGATCTCCCTTTAAGGTTTGAACCTGGCAGGTAAAATATTATTGGTAGTTCATACATTCCAACCCTGTTAGAGTAATAGGGGTCTTCGCTTGGTCCAGTATGGTCAGCTACAAACACAAACAATGTACTGTCGAACCAGGGCTTTTTCGAGATTGTATCAAAGAATTCCTTCAAGGCCATATCACTGTAGCGTATGCACTTTAGAATTTCCATTTCCTTGCCTTTTCTCGGAAACCTGTGTACATACTTAGCCGGCATGTGGAATGGATGATGAGATGAGAGAGAAAAGATACTTGCATAAAATGGCTTATGCAGGGTATCAAGGTTCCTGGCAAAGTATTGGAAAAATGGTTCATCCCATATTCCCCAAACATCGTAATCAGCATCGTTATGGTATTCGGTACGGCCGTAATAATATTTAAACCCGGCCCTTTTACAATAGCTAGTAAAATCCATAGTGCCATTGGTTCCACCGTGAAAGAAAGCTGTGGTGTAGCCTTCTCTACCAAGCAATGATGCAAGAGTATTTAAACTATCCTTCCTGTATTCAGAAGTGGCAAAAGGCTCATCCATCCATGATGGCATACCTGCAGTAACCGAAGGAATGCCTTCTATTGATTTTTTACCGTCGGAGAAGGCGTTATCAAATACTAATGATTGTCCGATTATTGAATCGAGGAATGGGGTATTTGTTTTATGCCTGTTGTTCAGTGCGCCGATATATTCTTTCGAAAAACTTTCAAGTATTATGGTGACTACATTCAGTTTCCTGAATGGCTTGGTTGATGCGGGCTTGTAAGGTGAATATATTTTTGGCAGTATATCAGGACTGAAGAAATCCTTGTCCTTAAGCGGCGGTACTCCCAATGTTTTTAAAATACTGAACGGCGTATTAATTACGAGTGGAACATCATGCACGGGAGCATAGTATGAGGCATCTTCCAGTGCAAGAGGTTTTGCCTGCCATCCTCCCCTGAAGCCTAATATAAGTATGGTTAGTGTTACTATATATGAGGCTATGGAAGCAGCTACATAATTCCTTGTGTTTTCAAACGGACGTTTTCTTTCTGTTGTTTTATAAAGAATATAGGTAAGCCATACCATAAGGCCCCATATCACCAATATATACCAGTAATCGCGTATAACACTTGGCATTACTTCTTCTGAATCGCTCCCCAGGCTAAGGAACTTGAAGATGTCGGCGGTGGAACGTTTATAAACAAAGGGAAAAAACACACTATCGCCGAACTGCATGAACAGCGCAAGGCTATTTGTAATCATGTAGAAAACTTTCATTACGTTCTTGCGGTAAACGCCTTCTTCGCTGCCAAATGGCACTAGGCTCATTACTATGAAAGGTACGTTGACCATGATAATGGCCGGAATATCGAACCTTATACCAATGAAAAGGTAATGTATTAACGTGTGAAAATTAAGTTGCGAAAAGTAGTGGTAGTTATCAACGTAGAAAAAAATACGGCACAGCTCGTATGGAATAAGCAATAACAATAATCGCTTTAACAGAGTACTACAATAGCGAGGGATATTAACCATACGAACGTTCTAGTGCTGCTTCAATAAATTATTTCATTTCGTTAATAAGCCTTGTTGCCAGGTATAATTCATGATCCTTAGTGATCTGCCTTAACCTTGTATTCTCTGTTTTCACTTCCGATGTGTCCGCTTTCATTTCCTGTGCCTCCTGACCAATGGGATATATAGCATATATTGCCGTACCACCTGCTAACTGAGGGCTTGAGTCTACAGGCTTACCCAGTGGTTTTCCATCCGGTGACCATATTTCTGAACCCGCCATAGGTTTGGTAATTGCTTCAAACTTTTTATCTGTTTCTGTCTTGGCATTTTCTTCCTTACGGTATTCATCCAGGTTAAGTGTGTACATGGTTTTGTCTCTCTGTTTTTTATACTGAATTGCCTGTTCGTGTATAAGCTGGAAGATAGAATCATTGTCAGTTATCTGCTCAAAGTCATGTTGCAGGGTATTAATGTTTGGCGGGTTATTCCAGGCACTATACGCTACGGGTTTAATTTTATCTGATATTATCGGGCAATCTTCATCCTTTTCTTTAGGGTACAGATATTCGAAGGCATCAGGCATTGGTACATCAGGTGTAACACCATCTTTTTGTGTTGTGCCGCCGTTGATACGGTAGAACTTACTAATGGTGATCTTCACAGATCCCAATGGTGTAAGGTCTTTGAATTGAGGATTAATATAATCGTCGAGGTTGAACATTTGCTGAACAGTACCTTTACCATAGGTTTGTGAACCCATAATAATTCCACGTTTGTAATCTTGTATAGCAGCGGCAAATATTTCAGATGCTGAAGCGCTTCCTCCGTTTACTAATACAATAAGCGGGCCCCTGAACACCACATTGGTATCGTATGCTGACATTGGCGTCGTTTGGTCACGGCCACGAACCTGTACAATTGGCCCGTTAGATACAAACAAGCCAACCATTTTCACAACATCCTGTAATGATCCTCCGCCATTATCACGAAGATCCATAACCACACCCTGTACCTGCGCGGCGTTAAGCTCTTTTAATAATTGTTTCACGTCATTATAACAGGTTCTTGAGCCCGTACCCTCGTAGTTCGTATAGAATTCAGGCAAACGTATATACCCGATCTTTTTACCGCTTTCATCTATTACTGCATCATGGGCATAGGTATCTTCCAGGTGTATCACATCGCGGATAAGCCTTACTACTTTCATAGAATTATCAGGCTTCTTCATAGTAAGCCTTACTTCGGTTCCTTTTTTACCACGTATCAGTTGAATGGCCTTATCAATGCGCATACCTTGCACATCAACCGGTTCTCCACTGCCCTGCGCTACTTTCATAATAACATCGCCATCTTTTATTTCGCCGCTCTTCCAGGCCGGGCTGCCCGATACAACATGGGCAATAGTAATATTGCCATTCTTATCCAGTAACTGCGCGCCTATACCTTCCAGCTGGCCTGACATGGTTATGTCAAAGTTCTTTCTGTCTGGTGGATCGAAATATTCGGTGTGCGGGTCAAATGAATTTGCAATACAGTTAAGGAATAAAGAAATACGATTCTCATCTGTTTCTTTTGCAAAATCATCAAAGGCATTACGGTTGGCTTCCAATACCTTTTTACGGGCATCTTTTTCCATTTCAGCATAAGTCTTGATCTTTATTGCAGTGTCTTTCTTTTCCTGTGTGCTCATAGTTTCTGCTATATGCACCATAACCTGGTACTTTAAATAGCGTCTCCAATAGTCGCGCAATTCAATTGTATCTTTTGCATACGATTTCTTAGCTGGCTCCAGTTCAATGTTCTCATTTATAGTTAAGTCCATTGGTTTGGAAAGTAATTCCTTTATATAGTTGGAATCTTGCGCACGGCGTTTGTTATAGATAGAATTGATAAGATCATAGAGTTCGAACGAGCCTGCAGCTATCTCATCATCAATTTTATATTCATATTTCGATATTTCTTCCATATCGCCTTTGGTGAAGAAATCCTTGCTTTCCAGGCGTTTTAAATACATTTTATACACTCTTTCTGATAAGGTGTCATCCTCACTCAGGGGGCTATAGTGCATATTCTTAAGGCCCGACATCATCAGGTCAAGGGTGGCTTTTCTTTTATCGCCTCCACCCGCAGGCTGGCGTAATACTGCACACAGCAACAAACCTGCTGTAAGAGCAAGCATTATGTAAAGAGAAAGCCTTGTTTTGTTCATGAAGTTTATTATTCTTTTCATAGTGTGCAAAGATACTTGTTTTAGCCAGCCTTAACTGGCAACATAGCTCTTAAATTATGTTAAATATCCACATAAACCTGTTAGACTGAATATTTACCTGACTTAACGATAACTTCCAAGGGTATGCAAAAGAATATATTATATTAGTTTTATGAAATTGGGTGAAATAAAAACAGATACATGCCTTGTAAGCAAGGACAGGTCAGGTATTATAGTTAAAACAGTAAGGCCAGGCAGGCACCTTGATGCTGCTGCAATTAAGGAATCAGATGAGATAGCGTTCCGCCTGTCTGATGGTAAAAAAGCCCTGATATTGTATGATGCAAGACCAGACTTTACGCTTAGCGATAAGGGAATGGAGTATCTGCACAAGCATCTGTTAAGCAAAAAACGTATTGCATCGGCCATAGTTTCTGATAAGCCCGGTATAAAGTTATTGGGCGAATATTTTAAAAATAATAAACTCGGTAACCCGCAGATAAAAGTTTTTAAAACCATGCCCGAGGCCAAAAAATGGCTGCTTTCATTTAAGGGTAAAAAAGGCAGATTAATTGTTGAAGAGGAAGAACGGGAGGAGAAAAGAATTTCATTACGAAAGGAGAAACCAGCCAAGGCTATAAAAGTAAAGTTAAAGGATCTTCCGCCGATAGAGGGTGTACTTACTACATGCATAACCAAGGTTGAGGTAGATAAAAATAATATTGCGCATAAGCGTATATTACCCGATGCGCATGTGGATATGCCATCCTTAGTACAAGCATTTAAAGAAACTACTGAATTCCTCGGGCCTGAAAAGAGATTGATGTTATATGACCTTCGCCCGCATTTTACAATTACCGATGACGCACTTGAGTTTGTGGTTGATGAAGTTATGGGCCGTCATGGGCTTGCGAATGCCATACTTGCTAAGACAATAGGAGTGTACCTTATGGCAGATTATGCCATTAAAATAAAGAAGATAAAAGCGCCTTTGAAAGTTTTTAGCGATGAAGCTAAAGCGTTGAAATGGTTGGCTTCACTCAAGTTTTAATTTAGCCACGAATCACACAAATTTTTTCACACTGAGCCTGTTGAAGTGTTTCATACAAAGGCGCGAAACACGCAAAGTTTTTTCGTGAAATTCGTGGCCAATGTTTTAAATCACCACGTTAACTATCTTATTCGGCACTATGATCACCTTCTTAATGGTAGCATCTTGTAGCCACTTTTTCGTGGCTTCGCTTGCCAACACTTCTTTCTCTATCTGTTCTTTTGTAAGTGTTAATGGCAGCTCAAGCATAAAGCGTGTTTTACCGTTAAACGAAACTGGATATGAGAATGTGTTTTCTTTTAAGAACTCTTCGTTGTAAGCGGGGAAGCTTTCTTTCAGAATAGAATTCTTGTGGCCTGAAACTTTCCATAACTGCTCGGTAATATGTGGTGCAAAGGGAGAGAGCACAATTAACAATGGCTCCATTATTTCACGCTTATTGCATTTCAATTCGTTCAACTCGTTCAGGCATATCATAAATGCACTTACGCAGGTATTGAATGAAAGGCGTTCAATGTCTTCCTTTATTTTCTTTATCGTTTTATGTAATACTTTCAATTCCTGCGCTGTAGCTTTCTCTTCCGATAATGAAAAGCCTTTGTCGTTATAGAAACTCCTCCACAGTTTTTTCAAAAAGCCATGTACACCACTGATGCCTTGTGTGCTCCATGGTTTGCTTAATTCAATTGGCCCCAAAAACATTTCGTACATACGTAAGGTATCTGCGCCGAATTGCCCCATAACTTCGTCGGGGTTCACTACATTGTACTTCGACTTGGACATTTTTTCCACTTCGTTGTAGCAGGTAAAACCATTGGAGCATTCAAACTTTGCATTTGCATATTCAGTTCTCCATTTCTTAAAGCCTTCAATATCTAAAACACCATCTTTAATTAAAGCAATATCTACACGCGTGCTTTGTAAATTGTCCTCAGGCTTTACTTTATCTGCAGATATAAAAGTGAATTTATCTCCTTCTTTTTTATAGTAAGCAAACGACGATACTCCCTGTATCATTCCTTGGTTCACTAGCTTTTTAGCAGGTTCATCAAAGTTTACATATCCCAGATCTTTCAAAAATTTTGTCCAGAAACGTACATAGAGTAAATGCCCTGTTACATGCTCTGCACCGCCCATGTACAGGTCTACATTCTGCCAGTATTCTATTGCTTTTTTATCGGCAAATTCTTTGTCGTTATTCGGGTCTTCATAACGTAAATAGTACCAAGAGCTGCCTGCCCAACCCGGCATGGTTGTGTATTCGTATTCGTACTTCCCTTGGTATTTCCAATTCTTTGCTCTTGCCAAGGGTGGTTCTCCAGTTTCAGTTGGCTGGAATTTATCTACCTCAGGTAATACCAATGGTAATTCATTTTCATTCAAAGCCTGTGGTATACCATCTTTGTAATAGATCGGTATTGGTTCTCCCCAATAGCGTTGGCGGCCAAAAGCAGCATCGCGCAAGCGGAAATTTATTTTGCCTTTTCCTAATCCAAGTCTTTCAATTTCCTGTATAGCGCGTTTCACAGCATCCTTTACATCTAATCCATTTAAAAAATCAGAGTTGATGCACTTACCTTCTTTGCCATCAAAACTTTCTTTAGAATAATCCCACCCTGCAGGCGCTTCAATAACAGGTGGGATTTCCAACCCGAAATGTTTTGCAAAAGCAAAATCGCGCGAATCGTGTGCAGGCACAGCCATTACAGCACCTGTGCCATAACCCAGCAATACATATTCCCCTATCCATACCGGCACTTTTTTACCGGTGAACGGATGTATAACATAAGCCCCGGTAAACTCACCGGTCACTTTTTTTACCTCTGTTTGTCTTTCACGTTCCGATTTATTTTTTGCAGCATTGGCGTATGCTTCTACTGTAGCTTTTCTATCGGGAGTAGTTATCTTTTTTACAAGGTCATGTTCCGGTGCAAGGGTAACAAATGTTACACCAAAAACGGTATCGGGCCGGGTTGTGAATACATTAATTTTAAATTCTAAATTTTGAATTTTGAATTCAAGGGAAGTCCCTTCTGAACGGCCTATCCAGTTACGTTGGGCATCTTTAATACTTTCAGGCCAATCTATAGTATCAAGGTCATTTAATAAACGTTGTGCGTATGCAGTAATTCGCATACTCCATTGCGGCATCAATTTACGTTCAACCGGGTAACCGCCACGTTCCGACACTCCATCCTTTACTTCATCGTTGGCAAGGACTGTGCCCATTGCAGGGCACCAGTTTACCCAGGCCTCGCTCAGGTATGCCAGTCGGAAGTGCATTAAGGTATCTGACTTTTCTTTTTCAGAAAAATTTTTCCATTGCTCTTTGGTAAAAGCATTTACATCTTCACTTCCTGTAAAGCCTTCTTTTTCAAAAGTTGCAACAAGTGTATCAATTGATTCTGCTTTATTGCTCTTGGTATTGTACCACGACTTAAATATCTGCAGGAATATCCATTGGGTCCATTTGTAATATGATGGATCAGAAGTTTTTACCTGCCTGCTCCAGTCGAACGATAAAGCGATTCTGTCAAGTTGTTCACGGTATCGCGCAATGTTTTGTTCGGTGGTAACTGCCGGGTGTTGCCCTGTTTGTATTGCATATTGTTCCGCCGGTAAACCAAATGAATCGTAGCCCATCGGGTGTAACACATTAAAACCTGTCAGGCGTTTGTAACGTGCAAAAATATCTGATGCAATATATCCCAAGGGGTGGCCTACGTGCAAGCCTGCACCTGATGGGTATGGAAACATGTCGAGCACATAGTACTTTGGTTTCGAAGTGTCATTTTTTACCTCGTAAGCCTTTTCTTCCTGCCATTTTTTTTGCCAGTATGCTTCTATTTCTCTGAAGTTGTATTCCATAGTCCTTATATAAGGCTTGCGAATTTAGGAAAAACAACAATAGTTATTAGTTATGAATGATGAATTATGAGTTAAGTGGGTATTTGAAATTATTAACTCATCATTCATAGCTCATCACTCATCATTACTTATATATTATCTTTGTTCTGATGGAAAGAAAGTTAAAATATAGTAGAAAAGGAATGTCAATCGCTTTGTTGTGTTTATGTTCTATATACTCTTTTCAAGTAAAGTCTCAGAAAACTAGCACTCTGGATTCTCTTTCTCAAAAGCTTGGTACCGTGAATACTCTTAGGCGTTTTATACTGGGTAAGTGGCAATTATCGGTGGATACGAATGTTACTTGGTTTTTCAAAAATGATTCTATTGCCTATTTATATTATGCTACTTTACCAAACGAAACAGATTCATGTAGTTACGAAGTAGTGGACACTTTAGTAGTGAATCGGGGGAAAAGAAAAGCTAAATTCTTGGTATTGAAATATAAGAATGAGAATAAAGATGTTGAGTTCTTTAAGTGCTTTGGGTTAGATGAATATTATATGTATTTAGAGGACTCAAATGGTAAATATTATGATTTCAATAAAAAATAGAATGAGACTGTTGATAGTAAATGGAAAACGCAGAATATAAAGAGATATCCGGAATCAGAAGTTGGGCAGAAGAAGACCGCCCACGCGAAAAGCTTTTGCAGAAGGGCTCTCACGTGCTTTCAGATGCTGAACTTATCGGCATATTGATTGGTTCAGGCGTTCCCGGAGAATCGGCCGTGGATGTATCGAAAACCATATTGAAAAGCGTTGATAATAACCTGAATGAGTTGGGTAAACTTACAGTACACGACCTGAAGAAATTTAAGGGTATAGGAGAGGCCAAAGCCATAACCATAGTTGCAGCGCTTGAACTGGCCAAGAGAAGAAGAGTAGCAGAGGTGAAACAAAAAGAAAAGATTGCAGGAAGTAAAGATGTATATGAATACTTCCATCACCTTGCTGACCTAAGGAATGAAGAGTTTTGGGTGATGTACCTTAACCGTGCCAATAAAATAATCACAGGTCAGAAAATAAGCCAGGGCGGTATTACGGGTACTGTTGCCGACACACGATTGATATTTAAAGCAGCGCTCGATAATTTTGCCTGTGGTATCATATTATGTCATAACCACCCCTCGGGTAATCTTTCACCAAGCGGTGAAGATAAATCGTTGACACAAAAAATTAAGCAGGCAGGACAGTTATTGGATATCAGCGTGCTTGACCATATAATAGTTACTGATACAGGTTATTTTAGCTTTGCAGACGAAGGACTTTTATAAACGCATTAAATGATAAAAATACTTACAGTAATAGGAGCAAGGCCACAGATCATTAAGTCTGCTGCATTGAGCAGGGCAATACGTACACATTTCTCTAAAGATATTAAGGAACTTATTTTACATACCGGACAGCACTACGATGAGAATATGTCCGAAGTGTTTTTCAGGGAAATGGGAATACCTGCACCAGATTATAATTTAAATGTAGGCTCGGGTTCACACGGCAAGCAAACGGCTGCAATGCTCGATGGAATTGAAGAGATACTAATAAAAGAAAAGCCACACTGTCTTGTAGTATATGGTGATACAAATTCTACACTTGCTGCTGCAATTGCAGCGGTTAAAATACACATACCCGTAGTGCATATAGAAGCAGGCCTGCGTTCGTTTAACAAAGCAATGCCTGAAGAAGTGAACCGTATTGCCTGCGATCATTGCTCTACATTATTGTTCAGCCCGACAGAGTCTGGATACAATAATTTACTAAAAGAGAATTTTAATCCGAATAATAAACCTCCATTCACACCAGATCAACCGGGTATTTACCATTGCGGAGATGTAATGTATGATAATACCTTATTTTTTGCCGATGTAGCGGATAAGAATACAAAGGTTATTGATGAATTGGGATTAAAAAATAAATTGTTCATACTACTTACCATCCATCGGAACAATAATACTGACGACCCGGAAAGGCTTAACAGTATTCTAAGTACTTTGAATCAAATTAGTATTGACAATAAGATCGATATTGTTTTTCCTGCACATCCGCGCACATCGAAAATGCTGGAGCAAGGTCATGGTAAAAATATCCTGGATGCGTTAAAGAAAAACAAACTGTTCCATATTGTTCCGCCTGCTTCATTCCTTGAAATGCTGTCACTTGAAAAGAATTGCAGTATGGTGTTTACAGATTCAGGTGGAGTGCAGAAAGAGGCATTCTTTTTGCAAAAACCTTGCGTGGTATTGCGTGCCGAAACTGAATGGACCGAACTGGTAGAATGTGGTAATTCTATATTAGCAGAGGCTGATGCGAAACGCATAAAAGATGCCTACACCCATTTCAAAACCAAGCACGATTTTACATATCCGCCAATATTTGGAGATGGTAAAGCAGCTGAGTTTATGTGCAAAGAAATAGTGCGTAATTTTTAATCATGGCAGGGCAACTTTTAATTTATACTTCTGAACTTAAGCCCCGCATTAGCTATACTTTTTCGTTGTTTTTCGAGTCTCTTATAAATACTCCGTATAAAGTTATTACTGATATTTCTGAATATAAGAATCATCAAGGCCCTAAGCTTAATTATTCTGAACAGCCCATTGATCAGAGCGAAGTGTTTATTCATGCAAGCGGATTGCTTTCTGAAACAGATATTAAGCCTCAGAATATTACCGTCAGTGAATGGGATGGCTTGAAAATATTTTATCAAACGAATAATGGATCATTGCCTTTTGACGTATTTGCTGCTTCATTTTATTTAGTAAGCCGTTACGAAGAATATTTGCCCTTTACTCCCGATAAACATGGCCGCTATCAACACACCGAAAGCCTAGCATATAAGAATCATTTTTTAGATACGCCTCTTGTAAACTATTGGGCTGAGAGATTAAAAAATATTTTGTTGAAGGCTTACCCTGATCTGGTAATTAAAGAAAATGCGTATGTGTTTATTCCTACTGTAGATATTGATATTGCCTACGCACACAAAGGAAGAGGCCTGACATTAACAATAGCGTCATATTTAAAAGCTTTATCAAAATTTAATTTCCCTTTAGTAGTTAATAAAACCCTTACCCTATTAGGATTCAGGAAGGATGAATATGATACCTTCAGATACCAGAAGGGTATATTTAAAAAGAAAAATGTAAGTCCGGTTTATTTTATGCTCGCCGGTAAAAGAGGTGAGTTTGATAAAAATATTTCGACCGATAGCAGCGCTTTCAAATCACTTATCATAGAGTTAAGGTATTTTGCCAATGTGGGCATTCATCCTTCTTATAAATCGGCAAACAACCCTGAAATTGTACGAAAGGAAATGGCCGAGGTAGAAAAATATCTTGGAGGAAAGTTGTCAAAATCGCGTCAACATTTTTTAAAAATGAGTCTGCCTGATACATATCATTGTCTTTTACAATCAGGTGTTACAGATGATTACACCATGCTCTATGCCGGTATGCATGGATTCAGAGCAAGTATTTGTACTCCTTTTTTCTTTTACGATATTAAAGCAGAGAGGATACTACAGGTAAAGGTACACCCCGGTGCTTTGATGGATGGCACCTTGAAAGATTATGAGGGGTTGTCGCCGCAACAAGCGATAGAAATTTCAAAGGAACTTATTTCAAATGTGAAAGGATGCAAAGGAGAATTTATTCCGGTTTTTCACAACGATAACCTGAGCGAAACAGGTGAATGGAAGGGTTGGAGAGAAGTGTTTGAAACAATTGTTGAGAATGCAGTCTGAGTTATTTGCCTGACAATTTCTTTTCTAAATATACTTTCAGTATGGGATGCATTACATAATACTGATCAAGCAAAGAGCCGGAAATTTCTTGTTTAGTAAAATTCAACTTTTTATCCAAATACTCTTTCATTGCTTTCCCTATGAGCTCATTGCTTTTAAAGAAACTGTATTGGCGATACTGAGCAATTGTTGTAAGACTTTGATCTGCGGTTTCAATTTTCTCCTGCAATAAAATATCACCTTCATCAATGCCTTTTGATATTCTGTGGATAGAGCACCAGATTTCTTTACTCTCCCATAGTGCCCATTCCACATTATTCATACCACGATAGGCTGGCAGTTTTGAAGCATGTACGTTCAGAAAAATTGCTTCGGAAATATTCAATACTTCAGCATTTAATCTGCCACTATTACAGACAATGATACATTCACCAAGGTTTTTTATTAAAGCAATGGTCGAAGTAGAATTGATATTACCTGCAGAAATTATTTTTGCTTTCGTGAGGAAATTATCTATCTCTTTTTCTTCTTCAATGCTAGGTTTAAATAAAGATATTGCCTGATCAGATTTCCGTGATGAGATATAAGAAAGACTCTTGAATTTATATTGTGTGATAGTTCGTTTCAGGAAATTAAATGCTTTTGCAATTCGATTAACTCCACGATAGTGAACTATAATAAAATCAGGTCTAATATCATTCTTCAGCAGTGAACTGAGTTGTTCCCTGAAGTCTTTGTTATGCAGGCTATATGTTGTTAATCCGAGTTTCATTTGGCATTACTTAAGTTTACTGCTTCCTGTAAACATTCATTCTCAAGCAATAAAGAATCGGCAAAATATTTTGTTGCCCAGTTAGGATAGTTAAATGCCTCGTATCTTCCCCACAACGGATAAGAACCAGGGATGGCTCCCTTTGTATTGGGTGATTCGTTTACTTGCCTATCCTGTATAAAAATAAGCTGATCATTCATTTTCATGGCGGCATTCAGGTACTGTATGTTTTTAGTCAACTTATATAGTTTTAACCACACAATTGCAATCTGTGCACAGCCAGTGCAGATCATAGCTTGCGAACCTTTCCAGTTCCTGTCGAACCGTCCTTTCAAATATTTATGCTTGCTGAAAATTTCAAATAATTTATCGGCGCTTTTTGTTGCTGTATCAATTATTCCTTTATCATTCAGTAATATCCCGCTTTCCAGCAAACCATCTATTGTATATGCAATGGTATGCAATATAGGCCTGTCGTTGTGCTTTATAGTGTTATCGGAATCTTCAAACCAGCCATTTTCAAGTTGTTTATTTTCTAGTATCCAGTTCAGGTTATTTATGGCTTTCTGTTTATACAATTCATTTTTTGTCAACTCATATATTCTAAGTAAAGGAGCATCTACATAACTATCGTATACCCTGGGTACACCCATAAAAGCCGATTTCTTCCAACAGCCATCATCTTCTTGTATGGGGCATAGCCAGTCACAGGCTTTAACTGCAGAATCTAAATACTTTTTGTCATTGGTAAGTACGTAAAGGTCTGCTAAACCACGTAAAATCTGCCCGGTATTAAACACAACCTCTTTGCGATTGTCAGCCACATATTCTCCCTGCCATCCTCCACTTGTTTTTTGTATGGATATGAGCCAATCTCCGCAGGCAATTGCCTTATTTATAATATTCTTATCCTGTTTTTCTTTGGCGTAATGTAAAAGGGTAGGAATGATATACCCAGATGTTTCGGGGTAGGAACTCGTCCACCCTGTAATAATACGGTACGAGCCAAAACCAGCATCGCTCATACTTGCTTGCGAATGGAGCAACCAGTCTATAGCTTTGGTTAATGCGGATTTCCTTTTTTCTTCACTATATACTTTATCTGCCCAGGGGTTTACGGTTTGGGCATTGATTACCTTTTGCCCCAAAGAATACCTGCCAAAGTCATGCACTACAATATTTCTTTCCTTACGCAGAAGTAAAGAAATGCTGAAGTTTTTTGAATATCTGAGAAGGCCTTTTAGCATATTGTCTATTCAGTACAAAGCTAAGAGAATTAATTTCCTCTTTATTTAACCGTAACACATTGCAAGCCGAATGAATATATATTTGTACTTCATACCCTAATGGATTGATAAAATACCTTTCATATAATGATATTGATAAATCGAAATGGGATTCCTGCATAAGGAACTCGGTGAACGGGCTTATATATGCCTACTCATGGTATTTAGATATTACCTGCAAAAAATGGGATGGGCTTGTAGAAGATGATTATAAAAGTGTAATGCCTTTGCCTTTAGGTGAAAAATACGGATTCGTTTATACCTATCAACCAACATTCACACAACAGTATGGAGTATTCTCTACCTCTAAAATAACCAACAGCAAGGTAGAAGAGTTTTTAAAGGCGATCCCAGAAAAATACAAATACATAGAGCTTAGTTTAAATACTTTCAATCGTGCAAAAGATGATTCTTTTGAAACAGGAGAAGGAGTTACACACTTGCTCGATCTTATTTCTGCATACAAAACATTGCAGTCGAATTATTCTACCCAAACAAAACGGAACCTCAAAAAGGCTTTATCAAGTTCGCTTACGATAGCTAAAAATGTTCAGCCCAAAAAGATAATAGACCTGTTTAAAGCTAACCGGGGTAAGAACTATGATATAACTGCATCGCAATATACAATGCTTAACTCCCTTATGCAGTCCTGCATTAAAAAAGGGCTTGGCCAATGTTGGGGAGTATATACAAAAGAGAAGGAATTATGTGCCGGTGCATTTTTAATAGAAAGCAATCGCCGTGTAATATTTCTTTTTTCAGGTACCAATAAGGCTGCGTTTGAAGCTCAGGCAATGACCTTCCTTATTAACAGGTATATTGAAGAGAACGCTCAGCAAAATCTAATATTCGATTTTGAAGGCTCGTCAGATCCTGATGTGGCAAGATTTTATAAAGGCTTCGGTTCCAAGGAAGTTCATTTTATTAAGATACGCCGCAACAACCTCCCCGGCCCGGTAAAGTGGCTAAAGGAATTACAGGTTAAGAAAAGAACGGCTCCTTCTAAATAAGTTCTGTCAGAACTTTATACTAATTCGTCTCAATTATTTTTTTTCAGAGATTAAATCGTTATCTTTGATAAGGAAAAGCATTACCTATTAATACAGGGATTAACCGTTTCAGATAGTCAGAGGTTTATGGTGTGGCATGAATTAAAGCAAATTATAGGCATATTCTCCTTAAGTACAGTAAAATTCGGATTCGGTGGAGTTCCATGGGCGGTTTTTGCACATTTACCATTTTTTAAAGCTGTTACTATTACTACAGCAGGTGGCGTAACCGGCAGTATTTTATTTGCCAATATAAGTGAATGGGCATTAGATGGTTGGGTTAAATTCAGGGTTAAATACATTCCATATAGAAAAACGAAGACAAAGACGGTGTTTGATAGCAAATTCGCCCAAAAGGTAAAAGATAAATGGGGTTTGGCAGGCCTGGCTTTCTTCACTCCTATAGTACTTTCAATACCCATTGGCACTATGCTTGCCGTACGATTTTATGCTGATAAACAAAAAGTTATTTCATACATGCTTATTTCTATAGCAATATGGGATGTTGTACTGTACCTTTTGTACAACCACTTTTACAATGTCCTTGCTCATTATTTTCACCATACCGCTTAAATGGAAGTAGAGATATCAGATGCCCTGTTATTACAGACCGTAAACCTTATTGTGCTTGCAGGCAGATCTATTATGCAGGTATACAGCAAACCCTTTGATGTTGAGTACAAAGAGGATCATTCTCCCTTAACCATTGCCGATAAAATTTCAAACGATATTATAAGTTCAGGGCTTAAGTCAACCCAATTTCCATTGGTGATAAGCGAAGAAATGACTCAGATCCCTTATGAAGAGAGAAAGGATTGGAAGAATTTCTGGCTGGTTGATCCTTTAGACGGAACTAAAGAATTTGTAAAACGGAACGGAGAGTTTACGGTGAACATTGCTCTTATGAATAATGGTTTGCCTGTATTCGGATTAATATATTTACCTGTACCACAGACCTTGTATTTTGCTATTAAAGGCAGGGGAGCATACCGTGTACTTGATGCAGGTAATTTCACCTATCAATGGATGGATCAATTAATGAAAGTGGCCGAAAAACTTCCATTGTTCCAACCTAAAAAGCAATATACCATAGTAGCAAGCCGCTCGCACCTGTCACCCGAAACGGAGTCATTTATTAATAAAGAGAAAGAGAAGCACGGCAATGTGAATACGGTTTCTGCCGGTAGTTCTATTAAGTTTTGTCTGGTTGCCGAAGGTAAGGCAGATACCTACCCACGTTTTGCGCCAACTATGGAATGGGATTCTGCTGCCGGGCAGATAATTGTGGAGGAGATAGGCAAAAAGGTATTGAATATGGAAACCAACAAAACACTTTCGTATAATAAGAAAAGCCTGTTGAATCCGAGTTTTCTGGTTACTTCATAATATAAATGCAAGTATTTAGTGCCAGAAAGTATACCTGAATTTAATTACGGATTCATATCTTGCTTTAGTTTTTATATCCCAATGGCTTCGATATACAGCCATTGGTAAACCATTCTCAGAAAAGCACGTCTTTTCTGTATTGGTATGCCTGTCACCATAAGGGTCATCTATTCGAAGGATTTCAGATAGAAGGGAATTTTTATAAGTGAGTTTAAACCTTGTAAGTTTACACCAGTTATATTCAATACCTTCAATTTTTTCAGAATCTAACCTATTGTGCAAGTAATACAAAGTTCGCTTATAGACCGTATCTTTTCTATCCTTACCATAGAAGCCATACTCGGTCTTTCTTTTTTGATTGCCTTTAATTACAATAATGGAATCATTATTAAGATCGTTCCCAAAGTCAGAAGTATCGGGCCTATTATTTGACCAAAGTGAAACAGCTCTCAAAATTTTCCCTGTTGTGTCATAACTATTTACTGTAACACTGAATATTTTCGGAGTGAGTGTAGTATCGTATCGAATCTTTGCTAACTCTTTACCTTTATAGTAAATATGAAAATATATAATCTCATAATTTTTTTTTAGATCAGGCAAATAGTCGTAATCATTTTCTTCAACTGCATTGCCGTCATTATCAAAAATTGTATAGTATTCACTTGGAAATTGTTTTAAGTAGTTGATTGAATCAGTTACTCCATATTCTACACACTTATAAACTTTATTTTTTTTGATGATATTGTGATTTAGACGAGCAATGTAATGTTGCGAATACCCTTGGAAACTAAATAAGAAAAGCAGTATAAATATTTTGAGCCTCATTGGTAGTAATATCTAAGAGAGTAGCTGATAACCAAATATATCTAAAAATAGAAAAAGTATCTTATTATTCCATTAAAAATATATGTCGGCTAAAGGGCACTCCGACGAGCTTAATATAATTGCGTTAGGGATTGCAGTGGAAACCCCACTGCAGCCCTTAGGCTGCGAGGAGTTGTAGCCTAAACCCCAACCCAAAAGGGATCGTACAAAACCTGTTTTTAAACAGTTTGAATTGTATAACTGAATACCGAATTATCAGTGTAAGTTTCACTTTTTCTCAGTATTATTGCAGTACATAATACGTAAACAATGGCAAAATCGGCACTTATAACTGGTGTAACCGGACAAGACGGAGCATATTTAGCAGAACTATTATTAAAGAAGGGCTATATCGTTCATGGCATTAAGCGTCGCAGCTCCATGTTCAATACACACCGTATCGATCATTTGTATAAAGATGTGCATGAAGGAAAGACTAATTTCTTTTTGCATTATGGCGACCTGACCGATTCAACTAACCTGATACGTATTATGCAGGAGGTTCAACCTGATGAGGTATATAACCTTGCGGCGCAATCGCATGTAAGAGTTTCATTTGAAACACCTGAATATACTGCCAATGCCGATGCTATTGGTACATTACGTTTATTAGAAGCTATTCGTATACTTAAGAGAGAAGAGAAGACCCGGTTTTACCAGGCATCTACATCTGAATTGTACGGTTATGCACAAGAGATACCTCAAAAAGAAACTACTCCGTTTTATCCACGCAGTCCATATGGTGTAGCTAAGCTATATGCATATTGGATAACCAGGAATTATAGGGAAGCATACAATATGTTTGCGTGCAACGGTATATTATTTAACCACGAAAGCCCTATCCGCGGAGAAACATTTGTTACCCGAAAAATTACGCGCGCAGCAGCAAGAATAAAACTCGGTTTACAGAAAAATGTATTCTTAGGCAACCTTGATGCTGAAAGGGATTGGGGCCATGCTAAAGATTATGTTGAAGGTATGTGGATGATGATGCAACATAGCGAACCGGATGATTTTGTATTGGCTACGGGTAAAAAAATATCTGTCCGCCGTTTTGTAGAGCTTGCTTTTAATGAAGTAGGTATTTCACTGGAATGGAAAGGCAAGGGAGTGGAAGAGAAAGGAATAAATAAAGCCGATGGAAGTGTAATTATAGAAATTGATGCCCGTTATTTCCGGCCTACAGAGGTTGACTTGTTATTAGGTGATGCATCGAAAGCGAAAAAGAAATTAGGTTGGGTACCTAAGCTAAGTATTGAAGAACTTGTAAAAGAAATGGTAGCAAGCGATGTGAAGTTATTTGAAAAAGACAAGTATTTACTTGAAGGTGGCCACGAAGTATTGAAATTTAATGAATAGTGTAAGTAATGGAAAAGAATGCCAAAATATATGTCGCAGGGCATAGAGGAATGGTGGGTTCTGCCATTGTGCGCAAACTGAACCAACGGGGCCATACCAATATTATAACAAGAGGTTCGAAAGAACTTGATCTGAGAAACCAGGAAGCAGTTTTTTCGTTCTTTGCACAGGAAAAACCGGACTATGTTTTCCTGGCTGCGGCTAAGGTTGGCGGTATATATGCGAATAATACCTTTCGTGCTGAATTTTTGTACGATAACCTTATTATAGAAGCTAACGTTATTCATGCGGCTTACCTGAATCAAGTAAAGAAGTTAATGTTCCTTGGTTCATCATGCATCTATCCTAAACTTGCGCCGCAACCGCTTAAAGAATCGTATTTACTTACCGGCCTGTTGGAATATACCAATGAGCCTTATGCAATAGCAAAGATCGCGGGTATTAAACTATGCGAATCATACAGAATGCAATATGGTTGCAACTTTATATCCGTTATGCCTACTAACCTGTATGGTCCTAATGATAATTACGATCTGAACAATTCTCATGTTCTTCCAGCATTGCTGCGTAAGTTCCATTCAGCAAAAATCGATGGGCACCCTACCGTTACTGTATGGGGTTCGGGTTCACCGCTGCGTGAGTTTTTGCATGTAGATGATTTGGCTGACGCTTGTATGTTTTTAATGGCTAATTATAATGAAGCGGAATTAGTCAACATAGGTACAGGAACAGATATAACCATTAAAGACCTTGCACTGCTTATAAAAAAGATAAGCGGATATAGTGGCAAACTTGAATTTGATTCTTCTAAACCCGATGGTACCCCACGTAAACTAATGGATGTAAGCAAACTACATAACCTTGGCTGGAAACATAAAATAAGCCTTGAAGAAGGAATTGAAATGGTTTACAAGGATGTGGAGCAAATGATGTTTGCTGGATAGTGTTAGATCTCATTTTTTATAGTTCATGATAAAAAAATACATTACCCTCATAGCTGTCGTTTATTCTTCCTTCGCTTTATCGCAAAGCATTTACGCTCCTTTAGATGATGATTATTATCATCTGATCGATCGCATGGATATAAAAGCAGAAAATTCAGGAGATATATTTACCGCGGTTAAACCATATTTGAGAAAAGATATTGCCGGATTAACTGATACGCTTATTACAGACACTACACTTCATTTTTCAAGGGTAGATAAGTTTAATATGAATTATCTGCAGGACGATAATTGGGAATGGAGCGATAGTAAAGATTCAGGTAATAGTAAACGTAAATTCATAATTGGCCTTTACAAAAAGAAGAATGATTTTTATGAAATAAATAAAAATGATTTTATGTTGCAGCTTAACCCTGTTGCATATTTTTCTTACGGAAAAGAAAGCGATCCCACAGAACTTTCGGCAAGCCGATCGGTTTACCTGAACACAAGAGGCGTGGAATTAAGAGGTGATATTGATAACAAGGTTGGATTTTATACGCTGCTTACCGATAACCAGGCGCTTTTTCCTGAATATGTTGATGATAGAGTGAACGCAACCAAAGCCTTACCGGGAGAAGGATATTACAAACCTTTTAAAGTTAATGGATACGATTTTTACGATGCGAACGGATACATTGATTTCCGATTTACAAAGCATATAAGCACACAGTTTGGCCAGGATAAGAATATTATTGGCGACGGGTATCGTTCGCTTATGTTATCTGATTATTCCAGCAATTACCTGTTCTGGAAAATTGACACCAAAGTGTGGAAATTTGAATACGTGAATATATATGCTGAAATGGTAGCCGATAACCTTGGCGATTATACTGCCGATGCTAACTATTCGCGTAAATATATGGCCCTGCATTATTTAACGTATCACTTCACCAAAAATTTTGATGTGGGATTATTTGAATCAATAACATTTGGTAATACTGATTCTATTCATAACAGAGGGTTCGATGCGTATTACTTAAATCCCCTGATCTTTTACAATGCAGTTGAAAATGGCTTAGGTGCACCAGACAAAGACCATATTGGGTTTAACTTCAAATGGAATTTCTTGCATCACTTTTCGCTATACGGGACTGTGTTGCTTGATGAATTTGATCTGCCCGAAGTATTAGCCCATACCGGGTGGTGGGGAAATAAGCAAGCGTTCCAGGTGGGTGCAAAATACATTGATATATTCGGTATACATAACCTCGATGGTCAGTTGGAGTTTAACGTGGTTCCACCGTATACATATACTCACTTTTCCTATTCTTCTAAAACCGATTTCTCTTATTTTGCTAATTATTCAAACTACGATCAGCCTCTTGCTGACCCTAACGGAGCTAATTTTTACGAAGGTATTGGCATATTGCGTTTCCAGCCATTAAGAGCCCTTACCCTAACAGGTAAACTTATTGTTACAGAAATCGGGCTCGATACAGCCGGTGGTAAAGATTATGGCAGTAACATTATGATAAACTATAATGAAAGAGCAAGCGACTATGGAAATTTTATAGGGCAAGGTGCTAAGACTACCATAGTATTTATAAGCGGTACTGCTACCATACAGATAAAACATAATATGTTCCTTGACTTTACTGCCATAATCAGAAAAGAGAGTAGCATATACAAAGCCTACACCAATAATGACGAAGTGATTTCAGCTGCCTTCCGTTGGAATATAGCTAAGCGCTTGCAGGAATTTTAAACAATCAGATTGATTACCAGTATTTCCCAATAGCTGTGATTTACATAGCGATTGGAGTCATTTATGGTTTTTTAACAATAATTAGGCCATTTTTAAGTTTGCTTTTGTAGCTTTGCACGCTTATAAAAGTTTAGAGGCCTTTTTGATGACTGAGAATGGTATAGATAAATCCCGTATTCCCAAACACGTAGCTGTTATAATGGATGGCAATGGTCGTTGGGCAAAACAAAAAGGGAAAACAAGAATATTTGGCCATAGGAATGGTGTTAAAGCCGTGCGCGATACCATTGAAGTAGCGGCAGAAATAGGAGTGAAGTACGTTACCTTATATGCCTTTTCTACCGAAAACTGGAACCGCCCCAAAGATGAAGTAAGTAGTTTAATGGAGCTACTGGTTTTTACAATTAATAAAGAAATAAAAACCTTAATGGAGAATGATATCGCGCTCCAGGCTATCGGCGACTTGAAAAGTTTGCCTAAGCTATGTTACAGGGAACTGATGAAGGCTATTGAAAGAACTTCGTCAAATAAGCGTATGACATTGGTTCTTGCACTTAGCTATAGTTCAAAATGGGAAATTTTAAATGCTGTGAAGGAGCTTGCTAAACAGGTGGAGGCAAAAAAAATAACTTCGGAAGATATTAATGAAGAAAGTTTTTCTAAATATTTATGTACCACTTCGATTCCAGATCCGGAACTACTTATACGTACCAGTGGGGAACATAGGATAAGCAACTTTTTGCTTTGGCAAATTGCGTATTCAGAATTATATTTTACTGAAAAATTATGGCCCGATTTCAGGAAAGAAGATTTTAAAATGGCTATAGCCGACTATCAGAAAAGAGAAAGGCGATTTGGCAAAACGAGCGAACAATTAAGCAACATAATGCAGTAATGAAAAATACTTCCGTTAAAATATTTCTTGTAAATCTATTTGCTCTTATATCAATAGCAGGTTTTGCCCAATTGAAAGTAAGTGCCGATAGTAATAAATACGATCCGAGCAGCCCAAAGGAGTATATTTTGGCAGAGCAACCTACAGTAACAGGTGCTGAGCACATGGATAAAAATGTGCTTGTTCTTATTTCTGGACTTACTGTTGGAGATAAAATGCTTGTTCCCGGCCAGAAGATTACCGACGCGATAAAAAATATATGGAAGCAAGGTTTGTTTGAAGATGTACAGATATATGTTACTAAAATAGAAGGTGATAAGGTTTGGCTGAATATAACGGTTACAGAACGCCCAAGGTTATCTAAATTTACATTTAAGGGTGTATCGAAAGGTGAAGCAAGTGACCTGAGAGATGAAATAAAACTGGTAAGAGGAAAGGTCGTTACCGATTTTTTAATGTCGGATGTAAAGCAACAGATAATTAAAAAGTTTACAGATAAAGGCTTTACAAATGTTTCAGTAGATATTCAGCAAAGGCCTGACTCAAGTCTTACTAACTCGGTAATATTAATGATTGATATTAAACGCGGAGGAAGGATAAAGATAAGTGATATTATTTTCCATGGCAATAGTGCATTAACTGCCGGTCAGTTACACAGGGCCATGTCTGAAACCAAACGTCAGAAGTTTATATATTCTATTTTCAAGCCATCGAAGCTTATACAAGACGATTACTCAAGCGACAAGCAAAAAATAATAGAGAAATATAACACCAAAGGATACAGGGATGCCAGGATTTTGAAGGATTCTATTTATAAAACGGAACCGGAACGTATCAATATTGAAATATGGATAAATGAAGGGCACCGTTATTATTTCGGTAATATAAACTGGATAGGAAACTCAAGATACCCTACCAAAACATTGAATGCTGTATTGAATATTAAAAAGGGCGATGTGTACAATTCTCAATTGCTGAATGAAAGGCTGAACTCAAACCCGAATGGGAACGACGTAAGTTCATTATATATGGACAACGGATACCTGTTTTTTCAGATAACTCCTGTAGAAACATTCGTGCACAACGATACTATTGATATGGAAATGCACATTTACGAAGGTAGCCAGGCAAGGGTAAATAATGTTACTGTAAATGGAAATGATAAGACAAATGATAAGATCATTATGCGCCAGATACGTACTATGCCGGGCGATCTTTTCAGGAAATCAGATGTTATTCGTACCCAACGGGAATTGTCGCAGTTAGGATATTTCGACCCGGAAAAAATGAACGTGGTACCTACACCTAACCCTGAAAATGGTACAGTTGATATTAACTATACAGTTGCCGAAAAATCATCTGACCAGGTAGAGCTTTCAGGTGGATGGGGCGGAGGCTTAGGATTTGTAGGAACTGCAGGTATTAGTTTAAAGAATTTTTCACTTAGAAATGTATTTACTAAGGATGCATGGAAACCAATCCCTACCGGTGACGGACAGGAAATCAGCCTTAGGTTCCAGTCAAACGGGCTTCCATACCAGTCACTTAATTTAACATTCGTACAGCCTTGGGTAGGTGGTCATAAGCCTAATTCCTTAAGTTTTTCTATATACACTACTACTGAAAGTAATGGTATACCAGCGGGCGATCCTACAAGGGAATCTATTAATATTAAAGGAGCTTCGATAGGTTTTGGAGTACCATTAAAATTTCCTGACGATTATTTCTCGTTACAAATGTCATTGAACTATCAGTACTATACTGTAAATAATTATGGTACTGCCTTCATATTCAGTAGTGGATACGCAACTAGTATTAGCCCAAAAATTGTATTACAACGTAATTCATCGGGTAATAACCCTATATTCCCTACTTATGGTTCTGATATAAAACTATCTGGGGAGTGGACACCACCGTGGACTGCTATAAGGCATGCACTAAGTGGTTACAGTCCTGATTACGAAGACATGCTTCCTGAACAGAAATATAAGTTGCTTGAATTCCAGAAGTATAAGTTCACTGCTTCCTGGTTCACTCAGATTACCAATATAAAAGGTACTAATGATAAGGAAGGCCATAATCTGGTGTTGAATGCCCGTGTTGGTTTCGGTCTTTTGGGTGATTACAACAGTGACCTTGGCTACTGCCCTTTCAACAGATTTTATATGGGTGGAAGTGGTTTAACGGGTTATTCATTAGTAGACGGAAGAGAAATTATTGCCTTACGAGGTTACGATGACGGTTCAGTATCTCCGGCTACAGGTGCAGTTGCTGCCGCCAAATATACTATGGAGTTAAGGTATCCGATATCGCTAAACCCACAGGCAACTGTATTTATACTTGCTTTTGCCGATGCAGGTAACTCATGGGGAAGTATATCAGCTTTAAACCCATTTAATGTATACAGGGCAGTTGGCCCTGGTGTACGTATATTCCTGCCTATGTTTGGTTTACTCGGGTTTGATTATGGCTGGAGATTAGACAATGTTCCAACTGACCCGGGTATGCAGAAAGGCCAATTTATATTTACTATCGGCCAGAATTTGGGTGAATTATAAAAAATGCTAATTTCGCCCGCGCTTGCTTGGTCGCTAAAATAATTTTAAATGAAAAGAGCCATGAAAAAGATCATTTTTACTCTCCTGTTCCTCACAGGTGGCATTATGGTAAGCAATGCACAAAAGTTTGCGTATGTAGACAGCCAGTACATACTTTCAAAGATACCTGACTATAAAGTAGCTCAGGATCAGCTTAACCAGCTATCTATAGGTTGGCAGAAAGAAATCGAAGCTAAGTATTCTGAAATAGATCAGTTATATAAAGCCTATAAAGCTGATGAGGTATTGCTTACTGAAGATATGAAGCAAAAGCGTCAGTCAGAAATTGAGAAAAAAGAACAAGATGTAAAAGACCTTCAGAAACAACGTTTTGGTGTTAATGGAGATCTTTTTAAGAAACGCCAGGAATTGGTAAAGCCATTACAGGATAAAATTTATAATGCTGTTCAGGCGCTTGCTGAAAGAGAAAACCTTGCAGTAATATTTGATAAATCAAGTGACCTTACCATGTTATACACCAACCTGAAGTACGATAAGAGTGATGAAGTGCTGAAAGATATGGGTTATAGCACCGGATCGGGATCAGGCACTGGAACAGGGACCAATAAATCGAAATAATAATTAAACATCAACAACGTAAAATGAAAAAACTCGTAACCATTACTTTTTTATTCGGGGCAATAATTTGTTCTTTGCAAGCTACTGCTCAAAAATACGGCAATGTTAGCCTTGATTCAGTATTAAAGGCTATGCCAGAATCAGATTCAGCCAAGAAAGCATACTCAAATTATGCAGGACAATTGCAAAGCACTTTTGAATCTTTCCAAAAGGAATACCAACAAAAGTTGAATGATTATCAAACTAACCAGGCTACCTATACCGGCATTGTAAAGCAAAGCAAGGAATCGGAACTACAGGACCTCGGTCAACGCATACAGGCTTTCCAACAACAAGCTCAGACTTCATTACAGAAGTTCGGAGATTCAATTCAGCGACCGGTAATTGCTAAGGCAAAAAATGCAATAAGCGCGGTAGCAAAAGAGAATGGTTACAAGTATGTATTTGATACAAGCCAGGGTTTTGTATTGTATGCTGATGAAGCAGATGATGTATATGCACTGGTAATTAAGAAGCTTGGTGTAAAAGCAAAAGCGGCTTCTGTGCCTACTGCCCCAAAAGGTAAATAAGAATTAAAATAAGCAATATGCCTGCTTCAGTAAAACTGAATGCAAATCAACCAATTGGCCTCTTCGATTCAGGCATCGGAGGGTTGACTGTTGCAAAGGCCATAAAGGATAAATTGCCCAAAGAGAGGCTTATTTATTTTGGCGATACCGCTCACCTTCCTTACGGAGATAAGTCGCCCGATTCCATAAAATATTATGCTATCCGCATAGCGCAATTCCTGCTTGACAATCATTGTAAAATGATTGTTATTGCTTGTAATACAGCATCGGCATTGGCATACGATACCGTAAAGGATTTTGTAGGCAAGCGTGCCGTGGTAGTGAATGTAATAGACCCTGTAGTTAAGAAAATAACCGACCAGGCTAAATTAAAACGCATTGGGGTTATTGGTACCAAAGGAACAATAAAGTCCGGCATACATGCTGAGAAATTAACTGCGGCCAGTAAAAACCTTGAGGTGTATGGTTTGGCAACTCCCTTACTGGTGCCAATGATTGAAGAAGGTTTTTTTAATAATAAAATCAGCCACGCTGTTATCGATTCATATTTATCGCGCCCTAAGCTTAAGAAAATAGATGCGCTTATTCTGGGCTGTACTCATTACCCCTTAATTAAAAATGAAATAGAAGCTATTTATAAAGGCAAAATACCACTTATAGATTCTGGAGATGAAGTGGCAGAATATGTATACCACCTTTTAAAGAAAGATCATCTATTGAATACCTCTACCAAAAAGCCAGTAAATAGTTTTTATGTATCTGATTATACTGAATCTTTTGAAAAGAATACCAATTTTTTCTTCAACGAAAAAGTAAAACTGGAAGAAGCCCGTATTTGGAAATAACCTACGGCGTAGAGCTGGTTACCGGAAGTATTTTACCATTAAAATAAGCATGGCCTGTCAGGGTGAAATCTCTAATATACGCAGCCATCTGTGCCGGCTGCATCGGCGCTTTTTCTCCCGGAAAAGCCTGTGCGAACATTTCAGTCTGCACGGCACCAATACATAAACAGTTTACTGAGATGTTGCGCCCTTTAAATTCTTCAGCTAAGCATTCAGTTAAACTTGCAAGCGCTGCTTTACTTGAACTATAAGCACTCAAGCCCGGAAACTTGGCACTACCCTGGAAGCCGCCCATGCTGCTAATGTTGACAATATGTGTGGGCGATTGCCCTTTGCCCATGTGTGGCATTAAAGCCTGTATCAATTCAAATACGGAAGTTACATTGGTTCTGTAAATAGAATCTATATCTTCTCTAGTCAATTCTTCAAACGGCTTGTTTATAAGCATGCCTGCATTATTTACAAGTATATCTACCGAACTGATCGAGGAAAGTATTTCCCGCACCAGGGTGTGTTTGATGTCATCGTTGTTCAGATCGAATACAAGCGGGTATATTTTAGCACCCGGGTATTGAAAAAGGCACTCGCGTTTCAACTGTTCAAGCTTAAGACGGTTGCGGGCAATAATAACAACCTTATTATTTATGTTCTGGGCAAATAAGCGCGCCAGTTCATTACCAATTCCTTTACTTGCTCCTGTTATAATAATATTCATACCCTGTTTTTATGCAGGCCAAAAATAACGCTATTTTATCAAATCATTTCTTTAACGTAAACTTGTGCCCATTATGAGTGGTGCATCACTGGGTTATTTATTAGCTTTTTTCGGAATGTTCGTCAGCGCTTTGTCGAACTTTCCATTTACCGATGCCGCCCGCCGTTGGGGTTCTGTAGCGCTTAACCATTTCAGGCTTATAATTGCGCTTGTTGTACTTACCCTGTTGTGCGTAACCATTGGCAAATTGTCATTTACCGATCTGTTCACAGGCCCCTCTATGGCACAATACTTGTATGTTGGTGCTTCGGGTGTACTTGGGCTTGTGGTGGGCGATTATTTCGGGTTCTATGCCATGGCCATATTGGGCGCACGGGTATCGAGCATATTTAATACCATAGCGCCAATAGCTACTTTGGCATTCGGTTTTTTATTGCTGAATGAGGATATCAGTTTTATTGGAATTATCGGCATTTTATTAAGCATAGCCGGTGTTATCTGGTTCCTTTTGGGCGGGCAGGCAAGTGAAGATTCACCACCCGTATTAAAACATGGCACGGTCCGTAAAGGAATAATATTTGGTGTGTTGGCAGGGCTTTGCCAGGGTTTTCACCTGGTGGTTTCAAAAAAAGGATTTAACGATACGAGTTATGCTCTTTCACCGCTGCATGCTACATGGATACGCATACTGGCTGCAACAGTAGTGTATTATGTTTTTACCATTTCACGTGGCAGGCTGAAGAAAGATGTTATTGTGATCGTTCGTGAGGGTAAGGATATTATGGGTAAGGTAATATTTGCAACTATATGGGGCCTCATTCTTTCCATAGTATTGGTTATGTGGAGTGTTACTTTATGTAAAGCAGCAGTAGTGCAGACCATTATATCGCTCATTCCTATTGTGGTAGTGCCCATGTCCTTCGTTTTGTATAAAGAAAAACTTACGTTTAAAACCATGGTGGCCGCATTGGTATCGGTATCGGGTGTATTTATACTTATCTGGAGAGAAGATATTAGCCAATGGCTACAATTGCATTTGCATTAATAGTAAATTGCAGTCTTATTAAATATCGATGAAAAATGGCAATTAAAAGAGATCTGTTAGTTGATAAGCTTTTTAATGAAAAGCAATACAATACTTTATACATAAGTAAGGTTGATGAAGAGAACGCTCAGAAGGAGCAGGTTGAAACAATGGTGGAACTGTTATGTGACGACAGGCATAAGGCATCGAGGCAAGGAGTATTGAATTTTATAAAGAAAGAACCGAAAGCCTTAGAAATATTAATGCGCGCTATAATAGAAGCTACGAGTGATAAAAAGACACTTGTGGCAGCCTGTTGGGAGGGTAATATAGAGTGTACGCCATTTCTTACATTTTTTGCAACCCTTGTGGTGAAAGAGAATTTTGAAGTGGCTATGGAGGCACTTACTGTTATTGAACACATGACTGGAGAGGTGAAACCTGAACTGGCAAAAAAACTTATTGAAGAAGTTAAAGCGCAATATAAACCACAGGCTGAAACCTCTAAGGCAGCCCTATTGTTAGACCTTGTTCAATTGTTGCACAGGTGGGAAGTATAAAAGGAAATAAGGCCTCCGAATTGCACTCCAAAGGAGGGTTGTACATATTTGTGTTACTGTTCCTGGCTTCCTGTAATTACTTCGTTAAGAAAAAAGAGCCACAGGGAAAGGCTATTGCAAGGGTATTTGATGTATATCTCTATCCTGCCGATATAAAAGACCTTGTTCCCAAGGATACCAAACCTTCTGATAGCGTGGCTATCGTAAAAGGTTATATACAGCACTGGATGGAAGAACAAGTGTTACTGCACCAGGCCAATAATAACCTCGACCAGCAAAAGATGGACCTAAGCCGACAGATAGAGGATTATAAAAACTCATTGGTGATTTATGCTTACGAAAAAGAACTGGTGCGTGAGAAGCTTGACACCAATGTGAATGAAACTGAGATAGAGAAATACTATGATGATAATAAAAAGGATTTTCAGCTTAAGAATGATATTGTAAAGATCATTTACGTAAAGGTTGGTAAAAAATCTCCGGGTATAGATAAGCTGAAAGCCCTTATGATATCAGATAATCCGAAGGACAGGGATAAGCTTTCAAAATATTGTTACCAGTATGCCCAGAATTTCTTTCTGAATGATAACGCCTGGCTTATGTTCGACGATGTACTGAAGGAAATTCCCATACAAACCTATAACCAGGACCTGTTTCTGCAAAACAACAATAACCATTATGTGGAACTTGCTGATACAGCAAGTATTTACTGCCTAAGTATTAAGGGCTACATGATAAAGAACAGCATGTCGCCATTATCGTTTGAAAAGGAAAATATTAAAAAGATACTACTCAATAAACGTAAAATGGACCTGATAGACGAAATGAAGAAGAACCTTTACAATGAGGCTCAGAGCCATAGCGATACACAGATATATTAGGTTAGCTGTTTTCCTCGCTGGAGGATAGAGGATGGTGAAGAGAACAATAGAAATAGTAATAAGAATAAAACTAAATACTGGAATTAATGAAATCATTAAAGCAAGTGAATAAAGATATAATGGTTGTCACTTCAACTTATGTCATGCATGATAATATGCCTATTCTGTATGTGTCATGTGATGAAGATGATGAAAACGAAGATGGCTATATATTACAATTTCATTCTGGTAGTGGTGAGTATAGTATGGATAAAATGCTTTTAGTAAAACTCGAAAATATCTTAAATAAAGACAAGACGTTGTGTGATTTAGTTATAGAAGTTGGAGAACAAGTTGAAAGAGGAGCAGTTAATTCTAATTGGATAAAAACTATTCAGTAGTTATATATTGATACCATTTGAGCTAATAGAAATGGTGAAAACGTAAAGTTTTTGCGTTAGGGATTGCAGCGGTTACCCCGCAGCGGAGCGAGGAGTAATAGCATAAAGCCCAACTCGAAGGGGAGCGCCCAAATAATTTGATTGGCTATTAATAAAGCTATTAGAAAATGCCCAACTACTTTGATATTCAAGTCAATTTATATGAATAAAACCACGTGACCCAAATCACAGATTTTCTTCGAAATAATTCCTAACTTTGTTGTATAATATTAAGTTATGCCGATATATCATCAGTTAGGAAAAATACCTCATAAGAGGCATACTATTTTCAAAAAAGCGAATGGTCAATACCACTACGAGGAATTATTCGGCACTGAAGGTTTTCATGGTATGTCTTCTTTGCTCTATCATCTGCACCGCCCAACACAGGTAAAAGCAATTGGTAAGGCTGTTGATATGAAACCCAAAATAGCAGTTGAGAACAATATCAGGGCCATGTTGTTGAAGGGCTTTGACGTTCCCCCGGCCGATGATTTTTTAAAGAGCCGTAAAATATTATTGGCCAACAACGATGTATATTTAGGACTGGCTGCACCACGCACTTCAATGACCGATTATTTCTATAAGAATGCCGATGCTGATGAAATGATCTTCATCCATAAAGGCAAAGGTGTTTTGCATACTTTTTTAGGCCAACTGCCATTCGATTATGGCGATTACCTTATCATTCCTCGAGGTATGATATACCAGATAGAATTTAAAGGAAGGGATAACCGCATATTGTTCCTCGAATCATTCAGCCCGATATATAGCCCTAAGCACTACCGCAATGAATTCGGACAACTGCTGGAACATTCACCGTATTGCGAACGCGATATACGCCGCCCTGAAAAATTAGAAACGATTGACAAAAAAGGCGATTTCACTATTAAAATAAAAAAAGGCGGACAGTTACACGATGTGGTATATGCTTATCATCCTTTCGATGTGGCAGGATGGGATGGCTTTAATTATCCCTATGCTTTTTCAATACACGATTTTGAACCAATTACTGGCCGTGTGCATCAGCCACCACCTGTACACCAGACCTTTGAAACAGATCACTTTGTAGTATGTTCGTTCTGCCCACGTCTATACGACTATCACCCTGGTTCTATACCTGCACCGTATAATCACAGCAATATAGACTCTGATGAGGTGCTCTATTATGTCGCCGGCGATTTTATGAGTCGTAATGATGTTAAACTTGGTAATATAACTTTGCACCCGAAAGGCATACCACACGGGCCTGCACCGGGAGCAATGGAAAGAAGTATTGGCAAAAAACAAACCGAAGAATTGGCTGTGATGGTTGATACATTCAGGCCATTAATGGTGACAGAAGAAGCAATTAAAATAGATGACGGGAAGTATTACAAATCGTGGCTTGAATAGCTAATTTTGAATTTTAAATTTTGAGTTTTAAATTATAAAACGACCTTTAGAAACATAATGAAAAAGGATAATGTAATACTAGATAAAACAATAAATTTCTCTCTTAATTCTATAGAAGGATATAAAAAATTGGTTGCTCAAAATGAGTTTGTTATCTCAAAGCAATTTCTCAGGTCAGCAACAAGTATAGGCGCAAATGTAAATGAAGCTATAGCGGCACAAAGCAAAAAGGACTTTATTAATAAAATGGCTATTGCATCTAAAGAAGCAAGAGAAACCAGGTATTGGCTTATACTTATAGAAAAGAGTAAAATTGCAGTTTTAGATTGCTCAGCTCTTTTAAAAGAAATAGATGAAATAATACGAATAATAACTGCTATTGTTAAAACAACACAGGAACATTTAAAAGAATATTCCACCATTTAAAATTCAAAACTTAAAATTTAAAATTATTGCCATGGCAACAAAAGATGTAAAGAACGTAGAATACGGATTAGATAAAATATTTGAAGGTGCACAGGATTTCCTCCCTTTATTAGGAACCGATTATGTAGAGTTTTATGTGGGTAATGCAAAACAATCGGCCCACTTTTACAAGACTGCATTTGGTTTTCAATCGCATGCATATGCAGGTCTGGAAACGGGGTTGAAAGACCGAACATCGTATGTGTTGAAACAAGATAAGATCAGGATCGTTTTAACCACGGCACTCAAGAGTGATTCACCAATTGGTGAGCACGTAAAAAAGCATGGAGACGGTGTAAAAGTAATAGCGCTTTGGGTAGAAGATGCCCGTAAATCGTTTGAAGAAACAACCAAACGTGGTGCTAAGCCTTTTATGGAACCAACCGTTGAAAAAGATGAGTTTGGTGAAGTAGTGCGTTCGGGTATATATACTTACGGAGAAACCGTGCATATGTTTGTTGAGCGTAAAAACTATAAGGGTCCATTTTTGCCCGGTTTTAAGGAATGGAAGAGCGACTATAACCCAACTCCGGTAGGTTTAAAATTCATTGACCACATGGTTGGTAATGTAGGTTGGGGTGAAATGAATGCTACGGTGAAATGGTACGAAGAGGTAATGGGCTTTGTAAACTTTTTAAGTTTCGATGACAAACAGATCACTACTGAGTATTCTGCATTAATGAGTAAGGTAATGAGTAATGGCAATGGCCGTATCAAATTCCCTATCAACGAACCAGCTGAAGGAAAAAAGAAATCGCAGATCGAAGAATATATTGATTTTTATGAAAGCCAGGGTGTACAGCATCTTGCTTTGGCAACCGATGATGTTATCAAAACAGTTAAAGAATTGAAAGCAAGAGGAGTTGAGTTTTTGCCTCCTCCGCCACAAGCCTATTACGATGAGATACCTGCCCGTTTAGGTGCTCATAAGGATATGATGAAAGAAGATCTTAAAGAGCTTCAGAGACTATCTATCCTGGTAGATGCGGATGAAGAAGGATATTTATTGCAAATCTTTACAAAACCTGTGGAAGACCGTCCTACTTTGTTCTTTGAAATTATTCAGCGCATGGGTGCTAAAGGATTTGGAGCCGGTAACTTTAAAGCTTTATTCGAATCGATTGAAAGAGAACAAGCTAAACGCGGAACGCTTTAAGCAACGTTTCGTTCTACATATTTAAGTAAGCAACGCTTTGCAATGGGTAGTAATGTCTCTTCAAGAGGTACTACCCATTCGCTTTCTACTGCATAGGTAGCAGGGTTAGGCATTTCTTGCTTTTCTTTAATCAGTTCCAGCTTTATATATTGGTATGATAATCCAATATCCATTTCCCGTTTCTTTACAAATTGTGTATGTATCCCCCTGAATTTAGCATCAGGCTCTTCAAACAAGGCAATATCGTATTCATATACACAGGTATCCGCATTCTTTCCGGCGCGTATAAATATATATCCTTCTTTGGCACGTAATGGCACTACTCCCACAGGAAATATATTGAGCTGTGATTCAATGGCATCGTAAATTTTCCTGCCTTCGGCCAGGTAACGTTGAAATTGTGGTATTGAAAAATCAACAATGCTTTCCAGTTCTTTCATAATGTCATTATCCTCAACCATTTTCTCGTAAACAACACGCATGTTCTCCATGTCTATATCCTTCGCGTTTTGGGTAAAGCCCTTATAGAGTTCATCTTTTTTCTCTTTAATAAGTACCAACTGCCGATAATGGGTAACTAACTCTCGCAATGAAGGATAGAGCCTTTGCACTTCAAAATCTTTATCTACATCTTGTAAAAACGCGAGCAACACATATTTCTTATATTCAAAATCTATGTGTTTTTCAGTAAGCCAGTTATTATTGAGTGTAGCCATACTTATATTATTTTACTTAAATATATAGTACTAAACGCAAAAAAGCGTGTTATTGTTACAAGTTTAGCTATATAAATCCCTTTATTTACAAGCCATTACGGACATTTTTCGACAATTTGTTGTTGAAATAACGGATATAGCGTGTATTTCAACCAAAATTTTATCTTTGCAACCCTCAATTAACATGATATGAGTATTTTAGAAACTATCAGGCGCAGAGCCAACGTTCTTATTGTTGTTTTAATAGGTGGTGCGCTACTTGTTTTTATCCTTGAAGATGCACTTACCTCAGGCAGGTTTTTCTTTGGCGGAGACGAAGACGTAGTGGCAACTGCCGGTGGACAAAAAATTAAGTATAAGGACCTGAACAATAAAATAGAGTATGTCTCTGCCGTTCAGAAGATGGTAAGACAAACCAGCTCTCTTGACAATGAAACCACTAACCAGATACAGCAATCTGTATTTGCTGAAATGGTATCAGATGCTATTATGGGCCCCCAGTTTAAAAAACTTGGCTTAAGCGTTACCGACGATGAACTTACCGACCTTATGCTAGGCGAACACCTTGCACCTGAAGTTATCAGGCATTACCTTACTGATCCTAAGACCGGAAGGCTTTACGACCAGGTTGTTGATCCGAAGACAGGTGGTGTGAACAGGGCTATATGGGTTAATTACGTTAACAAAATGAACGACCAGCAAACAGCTGACTATAACCTGACTGAAGAAGAAGTAAAGGTAAATGCATTACAACAGAAATACCTTGCACTTATGAAGAACAGCCTGTTCTATACCGATGCACAGGCAAAACAGGAAAATGCTGACGAAAGCAAGTATTACAATATCAGTTATGTATTAAAAAGGTATAACAGTATTCCTGATAACCAGGTAACGGTAAGCGACCAGGATATTCAAAATTATTACAACCAGCATCAGTACGAATATGAACAAGCTGAGGAATCAAGAAAGATTGATTACGTAGCTTTTCTAGCAAATCCTACCGATAAGGATATGACTGACCTGCAAAACCAGGCCGACAGCATTGCACATACATTAAAAACAATTAAAGCGTCGGAAGATTCTTCCTATATCGTAGCAGAGTCTGATGACCATATGCTCGATCCTAACTATCATAAAAAAGGAACTTTCTCTCCTTCAATTGATTCTGTAATGTCAAACAAGGGTAAAGAAGATATCGGTTTTGTGTATGGCCCTTATAGAGACATGGGTAAGATCAAGATCGCTAAATTGCTTGATGTAGCTAATATGCCAGATTCAGTAAAGGCAAGCCATATTCTTATACGTCCGGCTGACCCTAATAAAGATGCTGACTGGGCTGTTGCCAAGAAGAGAATAGACAGTATAAGGGAAGTTGTGACTAAAGACAACTTTGCTGACATGGCAAAGAAATTCTCACAAGACGGCTCTGCTGAAAAGGGTGGAGACCTTGGTTGGTTCCAACAAGGCGCTATGGTACCTGAATTTGATAAGGCTTGTTTCTTTCATGATAAGGGGGATATATTGGTAGTGAAAAGCCAATTTGGTTACCATATCATTTATATTACCGACCAGGCCGAAAAATTCAAATACATTCATGTTGGTATTATAGTTAAGAATATTGCACCGAGCACAGAAACCATGAATAATGTGTTCTCGCAAGCAAGTTCATTTGCAGGCAAGTGTTCAAATGCCGAGGCTTTTGAATCACAAGCTGACAAAATGAATAAGCGCACTGCAGACCTGAAAGAAAATGACCAAAGTGTTCCAGGCTTTACATCACCAAAGGATATGGTTCGTTGGACATTTACAGCAAAACAAGGTGATATATCGCAGGTGTTCGATGTTGGCGGCAACAGGTATGTTGTAGCTCACCTGATGCAAATATCACCTAAGGGTACATCTCCGCTTGAAGTTGTAAAGGATGAAGTAAAACTGAAAGCGTTGCAGGATAAGAAAGCTGAAAAGCTTATTGAAGATATGAAGGCAGCTATGCAGGGCGCAACCAATATTGCTTCACTTAGCCAGAAAACAAATACTCCCGCTACTACACAGCAACGTCTTTCATTTGCTATGTACAACATTCCGGGAATGGGTAAAGAAGATGCGTTGCTAGGAACAATGGCTGCTATTAAACCAAATACACTTTCTCAGCCTATACAAGGTGAAGCGGGTGTTTATGTAATACAGGTTGATTCTGTTTACACAAGCGGTGCAAGTGACTTCAGAATGGTTCAACAACAAAAACAACAGGCTTTACAAAGCAAGGTGCAATACGATTTATACAATGCCTTACAGAAGAAGTCGAACTTTGTGAACCATATGGGCAAGTTCTTTTAAGAATTTGTCTTAAAATAGTTCATAGATTTATGTTGCGGTAATTAGCCTAAAAAGCTTATCTTGCAATAGAATAGGAATATTATTTTATTCGTTACACAATTATTATGAAGTATAACACCCAACGTTCAAAACTGACCATACCTGAATATGGCAGGAACGTACAACAAATGGCCCTGCATTTATTAGAAATTACTGATCGTAAGGAAAGGAACAGGGCTGCGCAAACCGTTATTCAAACCATGACACAGGTGCACCCTTATGCCAAGGACAGCGAAGAGCTCCGCAGGAAATTATGGGATCACCTATATATTATTACAGAATACAAACTTGATGTAGATGGCCCTTACCCTAAGCCATCGCCTGAACTTTTTGAATCAAAGCCACTGCCAATGAGCTACCCTTCATCACGAATGAAGTACAGGCATTATGGTAAGATAACCGAAGGCCTTATTAAAAAGGCTAAGGAATATGAAGAGGGTGGGGAAAAGGATGCACTGGTGGAAGCCATTGCTATACTCATGAAGAAATCGTACATGATATGGAACAAGAACTCAGTAAACGATACAACTATTTTAACTGACCTTGGTGAATTATCCGGTGGAAAACTTCAGTTAAAGGATGTGAGTAAGTTGGTAAATGTTCAGGTACCTTTGCCTCCGAAACCGACGAGCAATTTCTCACGGAACAATAAGAATAAGAAAAAAGGTAACAAAAAAAAGAAATTCGGCAGAAATGGGGGCTTTTGAGATAACGGGCGGAAAGCGCCTTAGCGGGGAACTTATTCCACAGGGAGCAAAAAACGAAGCGCTCCAGATAATCTCCGCAACTCTACTGACCGCCGAAAAGGTAGTCATCAATAACATCCCTGACATTTTAGATGTCAATAACCTTATAAGCCTACTCAAAGACTTAGGCGTAAAGGTCGAAAAACTTACTTCCAGCAATTATTCCTTCCAGGCCGATAAAATAGACCTTAAGGTTCTTGCCTCCGCCGATTTTCAAAAGAAAAGCTCTTCTCTTCGTGGTTCTATAATGATGGTCGGCCCCTTGCTTGCCCGTTATGGAAAGGCTTATATATCAAAACCGGGAGGCGACAAAATTGGCCGCCGCCGCTTAGACACACACTTTATTGGTTTTGAAAAGCTAGGCGCTAAATTTGGTTACGAAGAAGAGAACAATTTATATAAAGTACATGCCGACAATGGCCTAACGGGTTGTTATATGCTGCTCGATGAAGCCTCGGTAACAGGTACTGCAAATATTGTTATGGCTGCAGTGTTTGCAAAAGGTACTACTACTATTTATAATGCCGCTTGCGAACCTTATATACAACAACTATGCCGCATGCTTAACAGCATGGGCGCTAAAATATCGGGCGTTGGTTCAAACTTACTTACTATAGAAGGTGTAAAATCGCTGCAGGGTTGTATACATACCGTATTGCCCGATATGATCGAGATAGGCAGCTTTATAGGGCTTGCGGCAATGACCAAATCTGAAATAACCATACGTAATGTAGGTTATGAGCATTTGGGTATAATACCTTCTGTGTTCCAGCGCCTGGGTATTAAAATGGAGCGAAGGGGCGATGATATTTACATACCTGCACAGGAAAGTTATGAGATAGATACCTTTATGGATGGCTCTATACTTACCATTGCAGATGCTATATGGCCGGGCCTAACACCCGATCTGCTGAGTGTAATATTAGTGGTAGCCACCCAGGCAAAAGGAACAGTGCTCATCCACCAAAAGATGTTTGAAAGCCGCTTGTTCTTTGTAGATAAACTGATAGATATGGGAGCACAGATAATACTCTGCGACCCGCACCGTGCAACGGTTATAGGTATGAACCATGAACATGCCTTGAAAGGAATTTCCATGACATCGCCCGATATTCGTGCCGGTGTTGCCTTGCTTATTGCAGCACTTTCGGCAAATGGCAAGAGCACCATACATAATATAGAACAAATAGACCGTGGTTATCAGAACATAGATCACCGCCTGCGTCAATTGGGTGCCGAAATTGTAAGAAAATAGCTTATATTTGTTTTTATAACTAATTGTCAATTATGAAACGTTTCAATATTATTTTAGCCATTGCCGCAGCAGCATTTTGCCTTGCAGCATTTACAGTAAAGAATACCAATTCGGCTCAGCCTCGCGGCAATACAGTAGGTTTAGAGATTGGTAATCTTGCCCCTGACCTTAAATTATCAGACCCGGCAGGTAAGGAAATAGACCTCTATTCATTGCGCGGCAATGTGGTATTGGTTGATTTCTGGGCATCGTGGTGCGGGCCTTGCCGTATGGAAAACCCTAATGTAGTAGCTACTTACAACAAATATAAGAACTCAAAATTCAAAGGAGCCAAGAGCTTTATGATCTATAGTGTATCACTCGATCACGATCACGATTCATGGATAAACGCTATTAAGCACGATGGTTTAATCTGGACAGACCATGTTAGCGATCTTAAAGGATGGCAGTCATCTGCTTGTGGTGTTTACGGAATCAACTCTATTCCTACTAACTTCTTACTGAATGCTGATGGCGTTATTATTGCCAAAGGCTTACGTGGAGAAGACCTCGCTAACGAATTACAAAAGTTAGTTACTAAGTAAAAAGCCCTGCTTTAATTACGCTAATACGCTTCTTGAGATAACGATCTTCTGAACCTCTGTCGTACCTTCATATATTTGGGTGATCTTGGCATCGCGCATTAAGCGTTCTACATGGTATTCCTTCACATATCCGTATCCGCCATGTATCTGTACTGCTTCTACAGTTGTATCCATTGCCACCTTCGATGCAAATACCTTAGCCATTGCACCTGCCTCTGTATAATCCAAATGACGGTCCTTCAACCATGCTGCTTTTAAACAAAGTAAACGCGCTGCGTCTATTTGAGTTGCCATATCAGCCAGTTTAAACTGAATTGCCTGGTGCTGGCTTATTGTTTTTCCAAATGCTTTTCTTTCTTTAGAATATGCAAGAGACAACTCGTAAGCGCCCGAAGCAATTCCCAATGCCTGGGATGCAATACCGATACGTCCGCCACTCAATGTCTTCATAGCGAATTTAAAACCAAATCCGTCCTCGCCAATGCGGTTCTCCATAGGCACTTCTACATCAGTAAACATAATAGAATGTGTATCAGATCCACGAATGCCTAATTTGTTTTCCTTCTTACCAACGGTTACACCTTTCCATTTCTTTTCTACAATAAAGGCATTGATACCTTTATGGCCCTTATCTAAATGACTTTGTGCAATAACCAAATATACCGATGCGCTATTGCCATTGGTTATCCAGTTCTTGGTACCGTTTATAATATATTTATCGCCTTTTTGAATTGCGGTAGTACGTTGCGAGGTAGCGTCAGACCCTGCTTCAGGTTCTGACAAACAGAAAGCACCTATAATTTCGCCCTTTGCAAGTGGCACAAGGTATTTTTGTTTTTGTTCTTCGGTACCAAAGGTTTCAAGTCCCCAGCAAACTAATGAATTGTTAACCGACATGCATACTGAAACAGAAGCATCTATTTTCGATATTTCTTCCATAGCCAAAACGTATGATATGGTGTCCATGCCACCACCGCCATATTGCTGACTAACCATCATACCCATAAAACCAAGTTCTCCCAATTTCTTTATTTCTTCCTTAGGGAATTTCTGTTCTTCATCACGTTCTATCACGCCTGGCTTCAACACATCGTTAGCAAAATCGCGTGCTGCTTTTTGTATCATCAAATGCTCTTCTGTCAGTTGGAAATTCATATCGGTTTGGTTTGTTTTTAAGCTAGTGGCAAATATAAGCGAATTGTTAAATTCAGGAGTGTTTTCTGGTTACTTTATCTCCATATTGTTATGTTGAGCCTGTCGAAGCATCTATTTTGTTTTTTTGGCGTGGAAGGTTGGCTTTCATTTTAGTTCTTTATGCGGGGCGGCTTCTGTTCCTTGCTTGCCTGTGTTTCCTAAACTCCCATCACCTACAGCTAACCCGCGCCCACCTTTTGCCTATTTGAATCCATAACGTAAAACAACACGTAGCACTGTGTTAGGGATTGCAGCGGTTACCCCGCAGCAGAGCGAGGAGTAAAAGCGTAAAGCCCGGCGGCTTTGCAAAGCATTGCCGAAACGTCCAAAATTCAAGAACGTTTAATTGACTCTCCTCTGTTAATATTATGTCCTTTGCCGTTAAAACTGCATTGGTGTATATTTGTAATTTCGTAACGTAAAATAAAAGAATGGCTCCAAACCCAATAGTAAACAGGCTTCGTTCGGCATCGGCAACTACCATAGTAAGTATATCGCTGGTGTTGTTCATTTTGGGTTTGTTGGCATTACTCACATTGGACTGGCAAAAAATTACCCGTACGGTTAAAGAACAGGCTAACGTGTTGTTGTTCCTGAATAACAATGTAAAAGAGGCCGATATAGCCAAGCTGCAAAAAACATTAGAGGTTTCACCTTACGTGCGTAACACCGTTTATATAAGTAAAGATTCTGCTGCCAAACAATTGCACAGTATTAATAAAGAAGATTTTGAAGGACTGTTGGGTTATAATCCACTGCCAGCATCAGTTAATGTGCATTTAACAGCAGAATACCTGAATAATGATAGCCTGCGTTGGATAGAAAAGAAATTTTCTGCCTATCCGGAAGTGAAGGAAGTGATATACCAGAGTTCGTTCATCGACTCTATGAATAGTAACATAAAAAAGATAACCCTGATTATGGGTGGCTTTGGCTTATTGCTCTTGTTCGTTGCGCTGGCACTCATCAATAATACCATAAGGCTTACTATATACTCCAAGCGATTTATTATTAAAACCATGCAATTGGTGGGGGCCACACAAGGCTTTATACGCCGCCCATTTTTATGGATAGGTATACGTAATGGTTTATATGCTGCACTTATTGCAATTTGTATGGTGTTGGCTACAGTGCGTGCTGCCGAAACTGAAATGCAAGGCTTTGACCTGATGAAATTGCACGACCTGCGGGCTTATCTTATCCTGGGTGGATTAATGTTGTTCCTTGGAATATTTATTTCTGCCTTTAGTACTTATTTCGCTCTCCGCCGCTATCTCCGCTTAAAGACGGATGATTTGTATTATCATTAAACGGATTGTCTGTTAATATTGAATTGATATTTAAGCTATTCCTTAATTAAAGTTTAATTACTTTTAAGTTTATAAATTAAGGAAGTGATAAATGAAAATGAAATAGAGGAGAAGATTCAAGAAGAGATAAAAAACCTTCAGGATTCAAAATCTTTCTATGAAAAAATGGAACATCAAAATTCCATTTTACAACTAAAAATACACTGCCCTAGTAATAAATATCAAACCGAAATATATTTATTTATTCACCTTAACGATGATTTTAAGATCATTCCTAAGAACATTTGAGGCTTTTTTCTAGCATAGTATAAATGGCTTGACAAGGTTTATTACACTTTGTATAACCTTGTACAAATACTCCTGTATAAATCAATAAGCGAAAGATAGGTGTACAGCATTTTAATATGCAAAACATCGATAAAAGCCGCTTCAATAGTGAAACGTAGAAAATAATATGACGAATTAAAGTACATTACGCCAAAACCCTTAAAACTCCCTTTAGAAGTTTGGGGCAAACAGAAAATACAGTGCTTTTAAGTGTAGAAATAAAAAGATTATGCTTGCGCATATACTTTAACAAGAATGGACGGCGTTATACTATCAGCAAAGATTCTAAAAAAGTTTCAAAACAATTTTTTACCTTTTTCAGATATAGCGCATATCAACACAAACAGGTTGAAAACTTTAAGTATGGCGCAAAAGCTCGGCATGAGCTACTCGTAACTTTGCTTTCCAAAATATGTCTGTGGTAAAAGGTTTTCGTTTTTCATTTATTGCACTTTTAGGATTATCTCCTTTACTCGGGGTATCTCAGCAAACTGCTATCTATAATGAACCTGTTGCTTCCTATACAAAGGCGCTCGACCTGTTCGATGCCCAGCGCTATTCTGCCGCAGAACATTTGTTTGAACAGATAGAGAAATGCCTTCCTGCTGAATCGAACATGCGGATAGATGCTGACTATTACGCAGCAGTTTGTTCCATGTACCTGTTCCACGATGATGCTGAAAGAAGGATGACGAACTTCATTGCCATGCATCCGCAAAGCCCTAAGGTTAAAAAGATAGATTTTTTGTTGGGTAGTTATGCCTATCGCAACCGCAAGTTTAAAGACGCTATAAGCTGGTATAATAAAGTAGAACCTGCAAACCTTGATAAGGATGAAGTGCAGGAATTTTATTTCAAAAAGGGATATTCTTTGTTTCATCAAAACCAATACGATTCAGCTAAAAAAGATTTTGCGGAAGTAAAAGATGCCGGCAATTCGTATTCTCCTGCTGCATCATACTACTATGGTTACATTGCATACAAGCAAGGCAATTACCAGACTGCGATCAATAGCTTTATGACATTGAAGAAGGATCCTAAGTTCGGTCCTTCGGTTCCGTATTATATAGCGCAACTATATTATTTGCAAGGTAATTATGAAAAAGTCCCTGAATATGTAGTGCCGTTAATAGATTCTGCAAAGAATCCGGGTGCATTGTTCAATGCCAACCAAACCTACGAACTGATAGCGGAATCGTATTACCATTTGGGTAAATATGCTGAGGCTATTCCTTACTATATAAAATTCTCTAACGGTGGAAGCCTTATGGAAAAAGAGGCATACGAACTGGCATATTGCTATTACGCTACTTCTAAATATAAAGAATCTATCCCTTGGTTTCAGAACGCGGCGTATGGTAATGACTCATTGGGCCAAAATGCTTTGTATTATTTAGCATGTGCATATTTAAAAACAGGAAATAAGCAGAGTGCAAGCAGCCAGTTCTTAGCTGTTTATAAAATGAAATACGACCCGAAATTAAAGGAAGATGCACTGTTTAACTATGCGAAACTGTCTTACGAAACATCTTTCGATCCGTTTAATGAAGCGATACAGGCATTCAACCAATACCTTACCGATTATCCTAACTCACCGCATAGAGAGGAAGTATATCGCTACCTGGTGAACATGTATTTGGGAACACGCAATTATCCTGCTGCACTTGAGTCATTGGATAAAATAAAGAACTGGGATTCACAATTGCAATCGGTTTACCAAAGGCTGACCTATTACCGTGGTGTTGACTTGTTCAACAATAACCAAATGCCCATGGCGGCGACCTATTTCGATAATTCATTAAAGTATAATTTCGACCAGAAGCTGCATTTGCAGGCATATTACTGGAAAGCAGAGGCACTTTACAGGGAAAAGAAATACAATGATGCCCTTGATGCTTACAATAAATTTATAGAGCAACCGGAAGCCTTCAGTACACCGGAATATGCACTTGCATTATATGGAGTAGGTTACACCTACTTTGAGATGAAAGATTATGAAAATGCCAATATTGCATTCAGAAAATATGTAGATAAGGAACAAGGCGATAAGAAAAGATTGAGTGATGCCTATAACCGTATTGGTGATAGTTATTTTGTTCGTCGCGAGTTTGAATCGAGCGTTCCGTACTATACAAAGAATGTTGACCTGAATATTTACGATATGGACTATGCAGCCTACCAGAAGGCATTGGCACAGGGAGTAATGCATAACCTTCCTGCTAAAATAAGCACGCTCGAAGCTTTCCTGAAACAATATCCTAAGAGTAGTTACCGGCAATCGGCTATGGTAGAACTGGCAAATACTTACGAGCTGAATAGCCAGCACGACAAAGCGCTTAATGAATACCAGTTAGTATTGGATACTTACCCGAACAGCCAGTTTACGAACCATTGCCTGCTGCAAAAAGGTATGATATACTATAACGATGCCCAGAATGAGAATGCTCAACAGGCTTGGGAAGAAGTAGTGCACCGTGATAAAAACTCAGCTGAAGGCGCAGAAGCATTGAGCCATCTAAAAATGTTGTTTACCTCGTCAGGACAAGTTGAAAAAATGCAAACCTATTTTAAGAGCGTAGGCGTGAACTTATCCGATGCTACGCTTGATTCAGCTACATTCTCAGTTGTTAAATCAGAATACCTGGCAGAGAACTATAAAAAAGCTGTTCCGGATATAAATTCCTATCTGCAAAAATATCCGCAAGGTACATTCGCTGGTGAAGCTCGTTTTTACAGGGGAGAATACTTGTACAAGCAAAAGAGTTACGACAGTGCTTATGTAGATTATTCTTACGTATTGAAACTGCCTAAGAGCTATTATACTGAAACGGCGTTGGCCAAGGCATCGAGAATAGCTTACGATAAAAAGAACTACGAGCAGGCTTTGAATTACTATACCCAACTTGCTGCTGTTGCCCAGTTTCCTGCTAACCTGACCAATGCCAAGATAGGCAAGATGCATAGCAATTTCTTTCTAAATAAGTATGATGCAACAATAGGATCAGCAGATACTGTTTTACAAACTCCGCAAATGGATAAACAGGTTTATGCCGAAGCTGATTTTCTTAAGGCGAAATCATATTTCCAAAAGGCATCATACGATTCAGCCGAAGCTAACTTCAGGCGTGTCATCGCTTCAACCAATAGTGAAATGGAAGCGGAATCGAAGTATAGCGTCGCCTATATAGAATACCTGAAGAACAATGTTCCTGCATCTGAAAAAATGGTATTCGACCTCGTGAACCAGGAACCATCTTACCCTACATGGATGGCGAAAGGACTCATTTTGTTGTCTGATGACTATGTGGTTGCTAAAGACAACTTCCAGGCAAAACAAACCTTGAATACAGTTATTCAAAATGCAACTGATACTGCGAATGTTAATACTGCAAAACGAAAACTCGTGGTGATAACGGATAATGAAAAAGCGACAATGGCTAAACCAGCGAAACAAGATAGCGTGATACCTTTTTCTACAGATTCTACAAAGTATAACAAACTGTTCAAGAAATAGAGCGATGGGAAAAAGTTTGAAATACATAGTATTTGCCGGTGCTTTAGTAAGCAGCATGGTTGTAAATGCCCAGCATAAGGCCATTGATACAATTGAATACAGGGTTGTGCAACAAGCCAACGCGAATATTGCAAACGGTGCAAAACTGAACAGTAACCCTGCGATTGCCGATACCATGAAGCCTTCGCGCAAGGTTGATTACAGTACTATAGGAAGCCAGTTCTCAACAACATACATTCCGCCTACATTACAAGCCATTCAACTAAAAGGCGAACCACTCGATAAACTGGAGCACTCACTTTTGAGTATAGGCGGCGGGAATTATGGTACTTCCTATCTTGAATATTTCTTTAATGATGTCCGTTCAAAGGATTGGGATTATGGCATTCATCTGAATCATTTTTCTTCAAACACGCCTGTTGCTAATTATGGATTTAACTATAACGATGTTAATCTTTTTGGTACGCGTTATATGCAAAACCATACCTTAATTGCCCAGGCTAATTTTGATGAGAACATGGTACATGATTATGGGTATGATGCAACAAAAGATAACCTGGTGAATGATGTAACCAAAGAGCAATATAACCTGTTCAATGGCTCATTGCAATATACCAGTTCTTATAAAGATTCTTCAAGGATCAACCATGACATAAAAGGTAGTTATTGCAATTATTCCGATATGTTTAATTCTACCGAGAACAATTTTGACCTGAATGCGCATTTATCGGCTTTCATTCAAAAACAAAAGGTTGATGTTAAGATACTGGCACAATATTTCGGAGATGCGGATAACAGATCAACTACTACTGCATGGAACCTGGGGCTTAACCCCTATTTTGCAACCGTTGAAAAGCACTGGGATGCGCACATCGGATTAAAAGCATACCTCGATGCAGTCAATGGAGGAACTACCATATTGCCTGATCTAATTGCCCGTTACCATGTAGCTGATAACGCTGTTATTATTTACGCCGGAATAGATGGCGATAGACAATACAATAGTTACCTTAGCCTTACAAGAGCCAACCCATTCTTACAGGATACTGTTACACACCAATATACAGTTACTCCTTATCATTTGTTTGTTGGCTTTACTGGCAACATAACCAACCAGATAACCTACGATATAAATGGTTCAGAATCGCAGGTTAAGAACATGCCTCTATTTGTTACCGATACTATTGAAACATTGCGTAACAGGTTCACGGTTGTGTATGATGATGTGCAGGTAATTAACGCACATGCTGATATCGGTTACCGAATGAAAGAAGATGTACGTTTCACATTAAGCGGAGACTGGTATAAATATACTGCTACAAACCAGCTTGAAGCATGGTATCACCCTACACTTAAAATAAACCTGCTGGGTGAATATACTTTCCAACAGAAATACATATTCCGGGCCGATTTTTTTGTAGTGAATTCGCAATACGCACCTCAATATGTGACGGGCGTCCTTACCGCCAAGGAACTATCAGGCTATCCTGACCTTAACCTGGGTATAGATTACCGCTACAGTAAGTTCTTTACAGCATTTATTCACGTTAATAATATTGCCAACACAGCCTATTACCAATGGGATAATTACCCTACCCAACGCTTCAATTTTCTACTTGGTGTAAGGCTCGCCTTTTAGTTGAAAATAATTATCACAAAAGTTACCCGATTTTTATACCTTTGCATACCATAAAAAAGGAGTGCTATGGAATCAACGCTGACACAGACCAAGAGCCATGATTTAGAGGTTTCTGCAATGGCTGAAAACCTTATAGGTTCTGAGATATTGAAGATAGCCGGAGAGGTTAATGAGAAGATTCGAAAGGGTGAAAAGGTTTATAACTTTACAGTAGGTGATTTTAATCCTGAAATATTTCCTTTACCTGCTGAACTGAAAGCGGAGATAATTGCCGCCTACAATAATAACCAATCGAACTACCCGCCTGCAGATGGCGTACTTACACTCAGGCAATCTGTAGCTAAATATTTAAAAAATACCATTGGGCTTGACTTTGCTCCCCAATCTGAAATACTTATTGCAGGCGGTTCAAGGCCAATCATTTATGCAGCTTATCGTGCATTGCTTAACCCGGGAGAATCTGTTATTTACCCTGTGCCTTCCTGGAACAACAACCATTACGTTCACATGACAGGCGCTAAAGCAATTGAAGTGGAGGCTCGTCCGGAAAATAATTTTATGCCAACTGCTGCCGATATTAAACCACATATTAGCAAGGCAACTCTTATAGCATTATGTTCTCCACAAAACCCTACAGGTACTGTATTTACAAAAGAAGGCCTGACGGAAATATGTAACCTAGTAATTGAAGAGAACAAACGACGTGGTGACAAAAAACCGGTGTATGTATTGTACGACCAGGTTTACTGGCAACTTACATTTGGCGATGTAAAACATTACAATCCTGTTTCACTATGCCCTGAGATCCGTGACTATGTAGTATTTGTAGATGGTATTTCAAAAGCCTTTGCTGCTACCGGCGTTCGTGTTGGCTGGGCAATGGGCAATAATAAGGTGATCGACAAAATGAAATCTATAATTGGTCATGTTGGTGCATGGGCGCCGAAGGCTGAACAGGTTGCTGTATCTAAATATTTAGAGAATACCACTGCAGTAAATACTTTTATGACCAGTTTCAGAAAGGAGCTCATTCAACGATTGGATGGTTTCTATAAAGGATTTCAACAACTGAAAAAAGATGGCTTTAAAGTTGATGCCATAGTACCACAGGCCGCCATATATCTCACCGTTCAGCTGGACCTGAAAGGAATGAAGACTCCTGACGGAACTACTCTTACCAATAGCGAAAGTGTAATGCAATACATTCTTAACGAAGCCGGTGTTGCACTAGTTCCATTCTATGCATTTGGCGCTTCAACTGAATCTACCTGGTTCCGTTTATCAGTTGGTACTGCTGAAGCGAATGGCATTGCAGAAGTATTTGTAAAATTAAAATCTGCGCTTCAAAAGCTGAAAGCTTAAGTTTATGAACAAGCATCACTATTGTATTATAATGGCTGGCGGCGTAGGAAGCCGTTTCTGGCCTATGAGCCGCACCAATCATCCGAAGCAATTCATTGATGTATTAGGTATCGGTAAATCGCTTATACAGCAAACCTTTGACCGTTTCGCTCATCTTTGCCCACCTGAAAATATTTTTGTGGTTACACATGAACAATACAGGAAACTTGTATTGGAACAACTACCAGCTATAAAAGAAGAGAATATTTTATGTGAACCTGCCCGCAAGAACACTGCTCCTTGTGTAGCGTATGCTTCATATAAGATCGCTAAAAAAGATCCGAGGGCATTGGTAGTAGTAGCTCCATCGGATCACCTGATATTAAAAGAAAAGACTTTTATAAAAGCCATACAGGCTTGCTACGACAAAGCAGCATCTGAAGATTGCCTGCTTACCATAGGTATCCGTCCTTTAAGGCCCGATACAGGATATGGTTACGTACAGTTTAAAGAATCTCCTGTTAAAGAAAAGGATACTAGGATCAAAAAAGTAAAGACCTTTACCGAGAAGCCTGACTATGATATGGCTGTTTCTTTTTTACAGAGTGGCGATTTTCTTTGGAACTCGGGCATATTTATATGGAGTGTTACCAGTATTATCAAAGCTCTTGAGCAATACCAACCTGATATTGCTGAACTTTTTAAAGATGGTACTGATGTATATAATACTCCTGAAGAAAAGAAGTACATCGAGAAGGTTTATACCCATTGCAAAAGCATTTCAATTGACTATGCAGTAATGGAAAAGGCAAGCAATGTGTATGTGCGTAGTTCAGCCATTGGCTGGTCTGACCTTGGTACATGGGGATCATTATATCAACACATACCAAAGGATAAAGAGAAGAATGCTGTTGTAGGTAAGAATGTTTTGTTGTTCCATTCTAAGGGATGTATAGTGCATGTACCTAAAAATAAGCTTGCTGTAATCGAAGGCCTTGAGGATTATATTGTAGTTGAATCGGGTGATACATTGCTTATTTGCAAGAAGCAGGATGAGCAACAGATCCGTAACTTCGTTAATGAAGTCAAAGCCCGTAAAGGCGATAAGTTCATTTAATCCATTACATCATGCCAAAAGTTACTTTACATAGACTTGATGATGCTTTTCATTTGGAAGCACGTAATGTAGTTGGATCAACTCTACAAATGGATGGCAATCCGGAGATCGGGGGACATGATTTGGGTTTTCGCCCGCTTGAAGCTATGATAGCATCCTTAGGTGGTTGCAGTAGTATGGATGTTATAATGATATTGAAAAAACAAAAACAACAGATAGATAGTTATGATGTGGAGATTGAATACGAACGCGATAATACCCTCGAGCCAGCGCTAATTACTAAAATTCACATTAAGTTTATTGTTAAAGGAAAAGTAGAAGAAGATAAACTTGACAGAGCAATAAAACTAAGCCTTGATAAATACTGCACTGTATCAAAAATGTTAGAGAAGACCGCAACCATTACTTTTTCCTATCAGCTAAATTAAACTAGCAATAAAATTATATTCTTATTCCGATAATACAAACATCATCTATCTGGTCCATTTTGCCCTGCCAGTCAGTGAATGTTTTATCCAGAATAGCTCTTTGATCGGGCAGTGGTTTATTTCCTATACTTACTAAAAGATCCCGCAACTGGCTTTGCTTGAATTTCTTTTCACTCGGTCCTCCAAACTGGTCGGCATATCCATCACTAAACATATATATGCAATCTCCTTTCTTCAGGTTTATTTCATGTAGGGTAAATGGCTTTGCTTCACCACCGCTAATCCCGATAGGCATTTTATCGGGTTTAAATTCAATAAGTTTTCCTTCACGTAATATCCATAAGGCATTATTAGCACAGGCTGCCATTAGTATGTGTTTTTCAAAATCTATAGTGCATAAAGTTGCATCCATACCGTCTTTGGTATCGATTGTATTATCAGGGTTTAACGCCAGTATAACATTATCGCGTATCTCGTTGAATATTTCATTGGGGTGAACTATACCTTTTTCAGTAACAGCCTGGTGAAGGAAGGTTATATTCAGTAAGGACATAAAAGCCCCGGGAACACCATGTCCCGTACAATCACAACAAGCAATATAGAATTTACCCTTATGTTGGAGCGCCCAATAAAAATCACCACTTACAATGTCCTTCGGTTTGAATAAAATAAAATATTCATGTAGATGAGAAGTAAGATACTTATTACTTGTTAAGAGAGCGTTTTGAATACGGCTTGCATACTGAATACTATCCGTAAGATCCTTATGTCTCTCTTCAAGTAATTTTTTGGCATCACCAAGTTGGTTAAAGGCCGCATCTATCTTCTCTTTCTGTTCTATGATAATGTTTTTCTGCCTGCTGGTAATTCGTAAACGTTGAACAATAAATACTAAGAACATAACAAGAAGTATTATTCCACCTGTTCCTGCATAAATTACCAATTGCTGTTGTTTACGTTTTACTTCTTCAACTGCACGCTCTTTTAAATTCTTTGCTTCTTCTGAGGCATGTTGTTTTTCATAGGCGTATTTCACTTCTTCACGGCCAATAGCTTTTTGTTTCTCTTCATTAAACACGCTATCCTTGTTAGCCATTGCAAGTTTATAGTAAGCAAAGGCGCTATCCTTATTACCAAGTTTATCAAAGCAATTTGAAATACTTTCAAGTACTCCGTAATAGGCTTTTTTAGAATTGATTTTTTTATATAGTGCTGCTGAAGTAGAGTAGTAATGCAGCGCAGTTCTATAGTCTCCTTTCTCATTATAGACTGATCCGATACCCTGAGTTGCCCTGGCAATATTATCCATATCTCCGACCTCTTGGCTTAATTCAAGCGCCTTCTTTTGCAATGTAAATGCGCTGTCTTTCAGTACTTGCTTAATATTGTTTACTGAAGCTGTTTTTCTGGTATAATACTTATGCATGTATACTTTTGACATACTATCTGACTCTGAGATGTCCTGGTAAACGGCTGCAATATTTGTATAGGAAACCGCTATACCTGCTTTATTACCAGCTTCTTGCCGCAGTGAAAGGCTTTTTAAATAATAGTCCAGAGATTGCAGGTCGTTTTTTTGTGCATGATAAATTATACCAATGTTGTTATAACACATGATAAGGCCATCTTTATTTTTCTTTTCCAGTTCAATAGCAAGACTCTTCTGGTAATACGACAGAGCTGAATCATCGTTCTCTTCATCCATATAAAGCATACCTATGTTATTATAGGTAAGGGCCAGACCGGCTTTATTATTTATAGTTGTGTATATGTTCTGGCTTTTGAGAAAATAGTCGAGCGCAACCGGATAATTGCTTTGGCTCCAGTACACAAGACCGATATTATTATTAGCGTTAGCTATACCCTGTTTATCCCTTAATGCTTCTTTAGCATGTAGCGCTTCGGTATAATATACCAAAGCCTGCGGATAGTTTCCCTGGTTGTCGTATGTACTACCAATGTTCAGGTATGCTCTTGCTTCTCCTCTTTTAGCAGCTGATACGATTGCATTGTTTCCCAATGTCTCCAGGCTTTTTGCAAAACTTGCGGCGCGAACGCCATAATCAAGCGCCTGCAAAAAATCTCCTGCGTTATTATATGCCTGGCATAGTTTAATCTCGTCAACTATACGTGTAGTATCGTTGTCGGTTTTTAATCTGTTTTTTAAAGAATCTATTTTCCGGTTTTGTGCAAAACATTGGCAACAAAGCAGGCAAAGAAATGTGCATAATATGGAGATGCGTATTCTCATTTGCTTTAACAGGGTATTTTATATAGAGCAGTAAGTAATGCCTGACTTATTTCCCTGATACAGGTTTCTCCTTTTTTAGCTTCACAGGATCAGCAGGGTCACAATGGGCGCATCCTCCACCTTCTTTATGCGTGAATGACTGATATACCTTCCGGCCAATGAATACCACTGCCAGTCCGAATATTACATATATCAGGATGCTTTGCATAATTACTTAACTCTGTTTTACTGCAGCTAATTTCTTTTTCAAGCCCTCGGTTGTATTAGAACCGGGACGCTCGATCGGAAGATTCAAGGCTCTGTCCCAAACCAATGAAGCCAATACACCCAATGCTCTTGATACGCCAAATAACACCGTGTAGAAATCATATTCTACAATGCCATAATGTATAAGTAATGCGCCAGAGTGAGCATCAACATTTGGCCAAGGGTTCTTGATCTTACCGGTTCCTTCAAGAATTGGAGGAGCAACGGCATAGATCATCTGAACTATTTCGCACAGGTCATCATGCTTGATGTATTTCTTGTAGAAATCCTGTTGTGCAATAAAGCGAGGATCTGTCTTACGCAATACTGCGTGTCCGTAACCCGGTACTACACGGCCTTCAGCCAATGTTTTCTTTATGTAATCACCGATCTGTTCTTTGGTAGGTAAGCCACCGCCTAATTCTTTTCTCAATTCCAGAATCCATGCAACCACTTCCTGGTTAGCAAGTCCGTGTAAAGGCCCTGCAAGGCCATTCATGCCAGCTGCAAAAGATAAATAAGGATCGCTGAGCGCTGAGCCAACTAAGTGAGTAGTATGAGCAGATACGTTACCACCTTCATGGTCAGCATGGATGGTTAAATATAAGCGCATTAAACGTTGAACATCGAAAACATCGTAGCCTAACATATGAGCAAGATTTGCTGCCCAATCCAATTTAGGATCTGGTTCAATATGTTCGTTGTTCTTATACTTTCTGCGATAAATGTATGCCGCAACGCGCGGTAAACGAGCTATAAGGTTCATTGAATCTTCGTAAGCATAATCCCAATATTCTTTTTTGCTCATACCCTTTTTATAGGCAGCAGCGAAAAGCGACTCGGTTTGCATAGCCATAACACCAATGCTGAATTCAGTCATAGGGTGGGTGTTAGCCGGCAATGAATCAAGTGTATCGAATACGTGGCGAGGAACAATGCTTCTCCTTGCCCAATTATTGGTAATGTCATTCACATCTTCCTGTGTAGGTAATTCGCCTAATAACATCAGGTAGAATATTCCTTCAGGTAATGGTTCGCTGCCACCGGGAGCCTTAGGAAGTTTCTCTCTCAATTCAGGAATAGTGTAACCGCGGAAACGGATACCTTCTTCCGGATCGAGTTTAGATGTTTCGGTAACAAGACCGGTCATGCCTCGCATGCCCTGGTAAATCTGTGCAACGGTATAGTCGCCAATTACAGTTTCGCCTTTTTCAGCGATGAATTTTTTTACACTTTCAGCTTCTACTGCTGCTTTTTTTGCGAACTTTTCTTTGAGCTTATCCATATTTGGATTTAATTATATATTGTTATACTAAACGGTATATTTAAATGTCTTTCCACCATAACGTGCCGATGTTCCAAGGCCTTCTTCAATGCGTAAAAGCTGGTTGTATTTTGCAATGCGTTCTGAACGGCATAATGAACCGGTTTTAATTTGTCCTGTGTTCAATGCCACACTAAGGTCTGCAATTGTAGTGTCTTCTGTTTCACCGGAGCGATGGCTCATAACCGAAGTGTATGTATTGCGGTCTGCCAGTTGAACGGTATCTATGGTTTCACTCAATGAGCCAATTTGGTTTACCTTAACTAAAATAGAGTTTGCAACTCCTTTATCAATGCCTTGTTGTAGGCGGGTTACATTGGTAACGAAAAGGTCATCGCCAACCAATTGTATCTTTTTGCCGAGTTTAGTGGTAAGTTCTTTCCAGCCATCCCAATCATCTTCAGCAAGCCCATCTTCAATAGAAACGATAGGGTATTTCTTTACGAGTTTTTCGTAAAGGGCTATCATATCTTTCGATTCCAGCTTCTCACCTGATGATTTCAGGAAATGGTATTTATGTTCTTTTTCCAAATAGAAAGAAGAAGACGCAACATCGAGTGCAAGGTAAATATCCTTACCAGGCTTGTATCCGGCTTTCTCAATAGCCTTTAAAATAAAATCAAGCGCTTCTTCATTCGATTTCAGGTTAGGTGCAAAACCGCCTTCATCGCCTACGCCTGTAGAATAATTTTTATCGTGTAGTAGTTTCTTTAAGTTATGAAATACTTCAGAGCCCATGCGTAATGCTTCACTGAAAGAAGAAGCATTTACAGGCATTATCATGAATTCCTGGAAATCTATATTGTTATCAGCATGGCTTCCTCCGTTGAGGATGTTCATCATTGGGACAGGAAGCACATTTGCATTAACGCCACCAATGTATTTATATAATGGCAACCTTGATTCTTCTGAAGCTGCTTTGGCTACTGCAAGCGAAACCCCTAATATGGCATTTGCACCCAAATTAGCTTTGTTGTCAGTGCCATCCATTTCAAGCATTTTGCTGTCTATCTGGCGCTGTTCAAATATGTACATTCCTTTCAATTCTTCCTGAATGGTGCTGACTACGTTGTTAACAGCCTTTAGCACACCTTTACCCATATACACATCCTTATCTCCATCGCGCAGTTCTACCGCTTCATGTATACCGGTTGATGCACCCGATGGTACAGCAGCGCGGCCTAGTGTGCCTGAATCTGTTATTACATCTACCTCAATGGTTGGATTTCCTCTCGAATCAAGAATTTGTCTTGCCTGTATGCTCGCTATAAAACTCATAATTACACTAAAACGTTATGTGTTGGTAAGCACCAAAGTTATAAATAAAATGAAGATAAATTCAAGCTCTTTAATTTACCTGTTTATCTACCGCAGTGAGAGGTCTTTTTCCCTCGCCTTGTACCTCAATTCCGCAAACGTTGTAAGTTAATTGGCTTTCAAACTTTGCTACCCATTAATTGGCTGATAATCTGATTGTTAAAATAAACATGAAATTTGTTTTATAACGCAGTAAATTATAAATAACCTTCTTTTTTGACCAAATCAGTGTGATCTTCTAAAACAGAATTAATTATCCCTTCATAGTTTATTCCGTTTTTCGATAGGAAGTCATATTTCCCATCTTTCAAAAGAACAAGCGAATGCATAAACTGATTCTTGAATGAATTAAGGGTTATGGTCGGTTTTATGCTTTTCTCCGTATCAGATACAAATTGGACGAACTTCAAGTATATATTATGAACTATTACTTGAAATAATACAAATACATGATTATGATTTAGATTGCTGAATGGTAATATGTTAAGACCGAAATTAGACTTTAACATTTTAAAAATCTGTTCGGCTCGACCTCGTTTATTATACTCGTAGAACAAGTCCTTTTCACTGGAAATTAAATCATTTGTAATAAGAAAATTGTAATAATACTTGTTGTTGTAATGCCATGTGGGATTGCTTCTGGATAACTTGTCACTTTCTTTAACGCGTATAGCCGCCAATCTATAAACGTTCGTATCCTCAGATAAACTAAATGGGATAGAAGTGAATTCAGCGTCGTCCCAAACGTGTTGGGTTGAATTATAGCTGCATTTTATCCATGTAGCTTCTTTATCTAAATTACTATAAATAATATCAGTTGCCCGGCCACTGATCAGAAATATTTTACCTGCCGAGTATATATATGCCATTGTTTCTTTTTGATATGCTCCGCCATCCATATGTATTCTATCAACATTAATACTTTGCTCTTGAAGGCTTCTCAGAGTATCTTTAATAAAAGTGACTTGTCCAAATTGCGGCGGCGTGTTGCCGCTCCTCATGCTGGTGGCAACCGGTGTATTATTGATGGTGGCAAATAATGGAGAAAAGCCTGTACCCATCCTATACATAGTTTTGGCTTCATAAGCCCTGGAAGTGATATTGGTAGCATCGACATCTAGAGTATAAGAATGAGTCGGTTTAAGCATATTGAACTTAATCAACAAGGCTATATTCAAGTCAACCAGTTTCTTATTGCTATTAATAATAAAAGTCTTTGTTCCTTCATCAGTTCCTAACTTATTAATGTGTTCGATCTTTTCATTTTCAGTAGCTAACGATTTCATTCCGCGGCCAATTGCGTCATGAGAGCAAAATTAACGGTTTGAAGTATTCCAAGATCCTTTCTTGCATCTTCAATTTTCAGAAGTTTTGCGCCATGAGTTAATACGGTTAAACACCAGCACTTGATCACCATTATAGCAAGTGGAGATATTTTTTTTTGATTGATTTCTCATGTTATTTGTAATGCAAATATAACTTGAATCATCAGGAATCAAGAGCCTTTATTTTGGAAATCAGATGTTTTTAGTGAAATTGATACTAAATATAAATTAAACACCTTTTAAAAGATTCATTTTAGTGGTTTTATGTTTTGATTAATACTACCTATATCCACAATATCTGGTCCTTTGCCAGTATAGCCCGATTTTTGGTGAGAGAAAATAATTTCAAGAGTCTTTTCAATTGCATTTCCAACGCCTTCGCCTACAAAAGTTTTTGAATTTGTACTTTATACTGATTGGAGAAATCACATTTTTGTGCTACCCGAAAGCCTTTGTAACATTACAAATGAGGTCTATCCAGCTTAAAGAAATTATTTATAGGTATGGGTTTTTAACTTTCAACCTGACAGGAAATTGAGTGATTATAAAGTAAAAAGTGTGGAGCTCGGATCAGTAGCTGTTAGTTTAATAACTTGCAACTTAATCCCCCTGGTGAGCTCCACAGTAGGTTCAATATTTTATAAGTGGTATAAAGCACTCTTTATGATTTTTACGTAAGCAATTCAATAAAGGTTTCAAAAAAATTAAAAACAATTTGTGGAGCTATGTTTTTAATTTTTCAAGGCACTTAGTATACGCATCTCGCATGCCTTCGCACATAGCTGCTTTACCATAGTTATGACTTTTTTCCAGGTCAGCTATCGCTTGGTTTATGCACCTGACCTGGTCTTGCAGCCAGCCTATTATAGTGGTGGTTTTGTCATTTGTTTCCATGGCACTAGGAATTTAAGGATTAAGGATTCTATTTATTAATTTATCTTTTAACGGCGTACTGGTATGTTACCTGGCTTCTGTACATATTGTATCTGTTCAAAATTTCCCTTACATATTGATAAGGCTCTTGTCCTCTACAATATCCAAACGATACTACAGGGTCGTTATAATATTTGGGAAGCGATTCATTTAATAAAAAGTAAGCAACGTTGTCTTCCCATTTATCAGGATCGAGTCCGTATTTCATAGCCAGGTTGCGAGCGTCAATAATATGCCCGGCTCCCACGTCGTACGAAGCAAGATCGAATGGTATACGTGTTTGTTTATCAGGAATGAATTTAGCCAGGTAATTATCTACTTCTTTAAGGTAAGCTACTCCTGCTGCTATACTTGCTTCAGGCGACATATTGGTAGTATCCATATTATATTTAGCAGCTGTTGAAGGCAGTAATTGCATAAGTCCGAAAGCACCCGACCATGACCTTGCTTCCGGATTGAATTGCGATTCCTCGCATATTTGCGCCGCGAGTAGTTTCCAGTCCCAACCTATCTTTACACTATATTTCTTTATAAGATCATCATACGGAGATATTTTTCCACCTGAAAGGGAGAAATACGGACTGTTCTGCCTGTCCCATGCCGATTTTTTATCCATGAAGTATTTACCATATACAATATCGTTGTATCCTTTTTTCTTGTTCTTGCTTATCCATTCGTTGAGTGCAGTAAGTAGTTCGGGTGAGTTTCTCCGGGTTGCCCATGCAATTTTTTGGGGAAAACTTATGGCAGTTCCCGCATCCAGGTTATCGTAATAAGAAGCTACTATATGCGCTACATTCTCGTCGGCCACTGTAAAATCGATTTTACCTTTTGCCACATCTCCTATAAGCTCTTCTGTTGTCTGGTCTCCTGGTGTTTCAATTACTTCGATCTTACCACCAATTTCATTGGAGAGGTCTTTTAACCGGTCGTAAAATGAGGAGCCTTTTCTAACATAAACCTGTTTTTCTGCTAGCTGCAATGGGTTTTTAACTAACAGATTATCTAACTGGATTTGTGATAATTTCTGCCAGTTATCGGGTTTCCGTTGTATTAATACCTGTCGTGTATTGAATAAGGAAGAAGTAAATTCTACATCTCTTCTTCTTGTATTTGTTATAGTAAGATTATCTGCTGCAATATCGCCTTCGCAACTATCTAGCATTTGAAAAATATCGTCAACATTTTTTACAACTACTACATCAAGTTCAACACCTATTGATTGGGCAAATGCATTAAGCATTTCGTATTCATAACCCATGGGTTGACCTTTGTATAAAAAGTAAGTGGTGGAGCTGTTCTCTGTTAGCAGAACCAGTTTTTTTGCCTTTTTTACCTGGTCAAGATCTCTATGTGCAATATTGGCTGTATCTGCCTTTGAATTGTTAGTCCAACCGGGTACAGTACATTTTTTAACCTCCAGCAAGGAAGAAAAAATAAGGATAAGCGTAAATAATATTTTATAGTTTTTCCACATCTTCAAGCTAAAATGTTCCCTCTTTCTTACTAATTTTACGGTTAATACGGCTTTTCGTTTCACTTTTAAAGCTAAGTGCCTATGTTTCTTGAGTTTATAGATATTTTAAAGGATGAAATAGGCAAAGGATTGCCGGGTTGGGAGGCCCAACGGCGTATGATATCGGGCAGGCCTAAGATAGATATGGAAGCCATTTTGAAACGTAATCCGAAACAAAGTAGCGTGTTGGTTTTGTTGTTCCCTGATAAAGAAGAAATATGTACCAGGCTTATTTTACGTGCCGAATATAAAGGAGTGCATAGTGCACAAATAGCTTTTCCGGGAGGAACAAAAGAAGAAAGCGATAAAGACCTTTGGCAAACTGCCTTGCGTGAAGCAAATGAAGAAATAGGGTTGAATACAGAAGAAGTGAAACCAGTAGGGCAACTAAGCCCTATATATATTCCACCAAGTAATTTTTGGGTGCAGCCTTATATTGGAATGAGTGAAATAAATTTACCTGTAGTTGTGCAGGAAATGGAAGTACAGCATAGTTTTTATATAAATGTTAATCAGCTACTCGACCCGATAATTAAAGAAGAAAAACTGATGATCCATTCAGGCTCTGATACCGGGATACAAACGCCTTATTATAATATTGAAGGCTATATTGTTTGGGGAGCAACAGCAATGATGTTGAGTGAACTGGAGGAATTGCTGAGAAGGGTCTATAAAAGGATGGGTAAATAACAGGGTGGTGTAACTGGTTTTTAAATAATATTCAGTATATTTACTTTACCAGTTTAACCACAAATGAAAAGAAGTCTATTAATAATTTTCATTGCCTTTATAATAGTTTTCAGTAGTTGTAGAAAAACGACAGACCCTCAATGCCCTGAATGGACAATGTATATACCGAATTCGTTTGAGCCAAACGGAGATGGGTTAAATGATTCTTTTATTCCCAAAGGAACTGGCATAGCGAGTTTTGAAATGTGGATATTCGATAACAGCGGGAAGCAGATATATTATTGTAATAACATAAATAACCCATGGAACGGATCTGTGCAAGGTGGTACAGGTGCAATTTGCCCTGAAGGATATTACCTATACCAGATAAAAGCCACTGATAGTTGCGGATATAGCCATACCTACACTGGAACACTTATGTTAGAGAAATAAATAAAACCACAAAAAATGAAGAAAATATTCTTCTGTTTCATAGTATTGAATTTAAAATTCATAAGCGTATTTGCGCAAGACCCGCAGTTTTCGCAGGTATATGCTAACCCTTTGTACCTGAACCCTGCTTTTGCAGGAACCTCCACTAGTCAAAGAATTGGAATCAATTTTCGAGATGAGTGGCCTAATATTCCTGGCACGTTTGTCACTTATAGTGCATATTACGACAGGAATATAATTGATTCTTCTACTGGCATTGGTTTACTTGCTAACCAGGATAGGGCAGGTCAGGCAGCCTTAATAACCAATAATGCAAGCCTTATTTTAGCAAGGCAATTTCATATTAAAACATTTACACTTAGTGTGGGAATACAGGGTACATACCATGAAAAATCAGTTGATTGGTCTAAGCTTACATTTGGGGATATGATAGATGCTACACGTGGATTTGTCTATAGTTCGAACGAAATGGCGACTAATAAAACTATCGCGGTACCTGATTTTTCTGCAGGAGTTTTAGGATATGGAAAATGTTATTTTATCGGATTTGCAATGGATCATCTAACCCAACCCGATGAATCTTTTGTTACTGGCAACAGCCCGTTACCAATTAAGTACACAATCAATTTAGGGGGAATGTTTAGTGTCGGGAAGTTTGTATTATCGCCTACAATTCTTTGGAGCAAACAACAAGATTTTTCTCAAGCACAAATGGAGTGTTATTTAAGCTATGGTCATTTTACTGTAGGTATTGGTTATAGGAACCAGGATGCTTTGGTTTTTGCAATAGGTTACCAGAATAAATTATTCAGAATTGGGTATAGTTACGATTATACAATATCTAAATTGACAATGCAAACAGCAGGATCTCATGAGGGATCGCTGGCGTTTCTTATTCCTTATAAACTAGAAAGGTATAAGAAAGTGAATGGTATTAATTGTCCTTTCTTTTAAAGTGTAAGCGCTTCACTAAATTATTTCGTAGTTCCACATTCAATTTTATCTTTGGAGAATTCTATTGTAAATTAAATGTCAACGAAGGACTCCGGAGTATTAAAAGAAATTGCCTTGTTGTTTGCAAGACTTGGCGTAACTGCTTTTGGTGGGCCGTCGGCACATATTGCCATGATGCAAGATGAGGTGGTGAATAAAAAAAAGTGGATGGATGAACAACACTTTTTGGATATGATAAGCGCCACCAATATGATACCGGGGCCAAACAGTACCGAAATGGCCATTCATATTGGTTATCATAAAGGCGGTTGGAAAGGCTTGATAGTAGCGGGTTTGTGTTTCATTCTGCCTGCTGTTTTAATAACCGGTTTGTTTGCATAGTTTTATAAAGCATACGGACAATTGCCGCAGATACAACCATTTATATACGGTATAAAACCCACTATCATTATCATAATATTAGCTGCCATATATCCGCTTGCCAAACGATCTTTAAAAAGTGTTGAACTGGCATGTATTGGAGTAGTGGTATTGATTGTATGTTTATTGGGATACAACGAAATAGCGGTAATGTTCCTGGCCGGATTTGCTGCCATGGTCATTTATTATTTTAAGAATAGGGGGGAGGACACATATATAAGAAGTGTATTGCCATTATCATTATTGCAAACGCCAACGACAACTTTATTATCGGTAACAAACGCAAATTTATTTTTCATATTTCTTAAGATCGGTGCAATACTTTTCGGAAGTGGTTACGTATTGTTTGCCTTTCTCGATAACGAATTGGTTGCGAAAGGAATATTACCGCGCCAGCAATTAATTGATGCTATTGCGGTGGGTCAGTTTACGCCTGGTCCGGTGTTTTCGTCAGTTACTTTTATAGGTTACCAGTTAAATGGAGTAGGAGGGGCAATCGTTTCAACAATTGGGGTATTCCTGCCATCGTTTGTATTTGTTGCCATACTTAATCCCTTTATTCCTAAAATGAGGCGCTCAAAAATGTTTTCGGTTTTTTTAGATGCCGTTAATGTTGCTTCGCTGGCTATAATTGCAGTGGTTTGTTATACTATGGGGCGTGAGAGTATTACAGATTGGAGAACGATTCTGATAGCCGTTTTGAGTATTCTTATTTTGATGAAATACAAACTGAACAGCGCTATTTTGGTAGCAGGAAGTTCATTGTTAGGATATGCTTTGTCGCTTATTTAATTATCCTAAATATGTTTTCAGGATCTTGCTCCTTGAGTTTGTTCTGAGTCTCCTAATAGCTTTATCTCGTATCTGGCGAACACGTTCCTGTGTCAGGCCATGACGTTCACTTATCTCCCCAACCGATAGCGGATGCTCCTGGCCAATGCCATAGAACAAAATAATGGTTTCGCTTTCTCTTTCAGATAAACCTGAAAGCGCTCTTTTTATTTCAATACTTAATGAAGAAGACATTAATACATTATCGGGTTGCGGACTGTTTACATCCTGCAAAACATCTATCAATGTCATGTCTTCCGTTCCACCAAGCGATGCATCGGTAGATACGTGACGAACTGAAGCTCCCCATGCAATCCTTACATCCTCTTCTGAAATTTCAAGTACATCGGCAATCTCGTTGAAGGTGGGTTCACGTTCGAATTGTTGTTCCAGTAAACCACTTGTTTTCTTTATCTTATTTACCGCAGAAATTTTATTCAGCGGCAAACGTATAACTCTTGAATTGACAGCTACAGCCTGAACTATAGATTGGCGTATCCACCACACAGCATACGAAATGAATTTAAAACCACGTGTTTCATCGAACTTCCTGGCAGCTTTTATCAAGCCAACATTCCCCTCGTTGATAAGATCGGAAAGGCTTAAGCCCTGGTTTTGATATTGCTTTGCAACAGATACCACGAACCGCAGGTTAGCAATGATCAGTCTTTCTAATGCCTGCTCATCGCCTGCACGTATCTTTTGCGCCAATATAACTTCTTCGTCAGCAGTAATAATACTATGCTTACTTATATCAGTAAGATACTTATCGATCGACTGGCTGTCGCGATTCGTTATTAGTTTGTTTATCTTGAGTTGCCTCATTAAATAAAATAGAAAATAAGTTTAAATTTTATTCCAGTTATGGTTTTTGCCTCCAAGGCATCCGTTCTGCAAAGGAACTTCCATGGTGTTAACTTTCACGCCACAACCATCGCATACATATTTGTTTAACCCTTTTTCTCCTATAAGCATCCAGTTATGGAACGAAGCCTTTTTACAGCCCCTTATTTTCGGAGTTGTGGTTTTAACCTGCACTTCAGAACATGCTGAGCAGCAATAAACGCTAAGATTTTTTACTTTATACATTTTATATGTGTAATAGTATTACAATTCAAAATTATATCATTCCATATACCTTAAAAACTTACCATCTTCTGCGGCTGGCATGTTTCTGTGCTGACCTGTTTTCAGGTTTTTGTGTAACAGTCGTCTTCCTGTTGGCATCTTCAAACGGATGGCCTGTGATCACTTCAATATTGCGGTGCAATAGTTTGTGTATACGTTGTAAGTAATCAAGTTCATCGGGTGAACAGAAAGATACTGCTGTACCCGATGCGCCTGCCCTGCCTGTTCTACCAATGCGGTGAACGTAAGTTTCGGCATCCTCAGGAAGTTCAAAGTTAATAACGTGGGTAAGGTTATCAATGTCTATACCTCTCGAAGCTATATCAGTTGCAACAAGTACACGGGTTGTTCTGTTCTTAAAACCACGTAATGCTTTTTCACGTGCATTCTGTGATTTGTTGCCGTGTATGGCTTCAGCCTTAATTTTATTGCGATTCAGTTCTTTAACCACTTTATCTGCGCCACGTTTTGTACGGGTGAAAACCAACGCGTTCTCTATCAATGCATCTTGCAAAATGTGGTTAAGTAATGTGCGCTTATTTTCCTGGTTTACATAATACACACCTTGTTGTATTAATGCAGCAGTAGCTTTAACAGGTTCAATGGTAATAGAAACCGGGTTACGTAAAAAGGTCTCAACAAACTTTTTGATCTCAAGTGGCATGGTAGCCGATAAAAAGATAGTTTGTTTCTTAGCCGGTAGTTTAGACATTATCTTTTTAATGTCGTTAATAAAGCCCATATCCAGCATGCGGTCAGCTTCATCAAATACAAGGTATTTTACTGCATGTAATTTAACATGGCCCTGGTTCATAAGGTCGAGCAAACGGCCCGGTGTTGCAATAACTACGTTTACACCTTTTCTTAAAATGTTCACTTGTCCGTTTTGCGATACACCACCGAATATTACGGTATGGCTAATATTTAGTTTGCTGCCGTAAGCACCAAAGTTCTCACTTATCTGTAAGGCTAATTCACGTGTAGGCGCTAATACAAGTGCCTCAATATTGTTAGAGCGTTGTGGGTTGTTAGTAAGCATTTGAAGGATAGGCAATGCAAAAGCTGCTGTTTTACCTGTTCCTGTTTGAGCACAGCCTAAAATGTCTCTTCCTTCTAAAATAGCAGGAATAGCTTTTTGCTGAATGGGGGTGGGTTCTGTATAACCCTGTTTACTTAAAGACTCAATTATTGGAGCTATAAGGTTTAGTTCTTGAAATGTCATAGAATTTATTAGATTAATTATAAATACAGGTATGCCAAACGGGCTACCTTTCTTTACTTTTTAAGAAAAACGTAAAACGAAACTGAGTTTACGTGGTTTGTTAAAACCAACAGATTGAAATACAATCTTCGAAAGAAGTGCTGCAAATATACGATTAATTTTGATACCCCTCAAAATAAGGCTTATTCAGGCACCTTATATACAACCGAATTAACATTTACGCCTGCACCTACAGATGCAAAAACAATAGTGTTGCCGGGCTTTACCTTGTGGTTTTCTATTTCACCTTTTAGTAACAAGTTGTAAAGGGTAGGCAGGGTAGCCACTGAGGTATTACCTAACCATGATATTGTCATTGGCATAATATTTTCAGGTACAACCTTCAGGCCATATTCTTCAAATAAGCGCTTTAAAATAGCTTCATCCATTTTGTTGTTAGCCTGGTGGATAAGTAATTTGTCGACATTTTCAATTGTAATGCCTGCCATCTCAATACTCTTCTTAATAACTTTAGGGACTATCTTCAAGGCATGTTCGTAAAGCAAACGGCCATTCATTTTCAGGAAGAGGCTTTCCTTTTTGTAATCGGGTTTATTCGATTTGCCCATCTTTAATACATAGGCCAACTCATTTGTAAATGATTGAGTGAAGTGCGATAAGATGCCACTTGCAGGTTCGGTTTCACTGGCTTCTAATATTACAGCGCCTGCGCCATCGGCATATATCATACTATCGCGGTCATGCGGATCGGCAATACGCGAAAGTGTTTCGGCGCCAATAACCAATACCCTTTTTGCTGCACCTGAGCGTATATAAAAATCTGATTGTATAACAGCCTGAAGCCAGCCTGCACAGCCAAATATAATGTCATACCCAACTGCGTTCGGGTTCTTTATTCCTAATCGCTGTTTTACTCTTGATGCCAGTGATGGTACAAATTCACTGCGATAGTTTGCAACACTTACATCTCCGAAATTGTGCGCGACTATTATATAATCTATGGTTTCAGCATCAACGCCCGAACATTCAATGGCATCTTTAGCAGCCAGGTAAGCAATATCAGAATTAACCAGGTCGTCGGTCACATATCTTCTTTCATCAATACCGGTAATATGCTGGAACTGGCGGATGATCTCTTCGTTGGACTTTGGCAGTTTTATGCCATCAGCCCCGAAAAACTCATTATTCAGGAAATCTTTATTTGAAATTCTTCGTGTAGGAATATAGCTTCCGCTACCTTTTATAATTGAATATTTCTGTTTCCCTGTCATTCCTTATTTTCCTTTAAGCATTACTAATAATTTCAACTTATGCTGAAAAGGATTGAAGGTAAGAGCGTGTCGAACCTTGAACTCAGATGAGCTATGAACCTGAAGGTTGAAAAAGATAAAGGTCGGTAAAATTTGCGACCAATTAACCAAAGTAGCCGAAAAGATAGCATTGTACTGATATATTAAGGCTGCCTTTTCCACCTGAGACAGTTGACCATAGGGCAATAAAGTTATTTCTGCCTGAATTTTTTAATTGCACATTTAGATAAAACCAAAATTTAAATAGCCGAACATAAAAAAACAAAACATAAAACCAAAAGGACAGCAAGAAATTTCATACTGATGATTTGACTGACAAAGTTTTTATTCCACCACCACCTTGCCTTCTGCTAACAAGCTACCGTTAGGTATAATTATTCTGTATAAATATATGCCGTTAGGCCGATTTTGAAGATCAACTACAAATTGAGAATTTGAAAGTTGTACCGTCTGTGAATATACTTTTTCACCCATCATGTTAAATATCTCAACTAATGACTGATCACTAACTACTGACGACTCAACAGTGAGCATCCCTTTGTTAGGGTTAGGATAAATGTGCACACTATTTTGTTTATCTATATAGCGGGAATAATCATCTATTACCGTTGACAGGTAGTACCAGCCCCAACATTTAACATGCAGGTAAGTAAAATCA
>OLMA01000132.1_pt1 | contig 100677 bp, 74 predicted proteins | sample 1604671 | NCBI WGS metagenome assembly OLMA01 (sample SAMEA104055725, study PRJEB20765) | soil metagenome | biome: Arctic tundra; feature: Polygonal ground; material: soil | place: USA | collected 2011-09 | depth 0-0.5 m | reverse complement strand
AAGAACACCATTAACACGATGGTGGATCAGCTTAACTCATTTGGTGCGGAGGTAACCCGTGTGGCGCGTGAGGTAGGTTCGGAAGGAAAACTTGGTGGCCAGGCAAAAGTGAAGGGTGTTGGCGGAACATGGAAAGATTTGACAGATAGTGTGAACTTAATGGCGGGTAATCTTACTGCACAGGTGCGTAACATCGCCGAGGTAACAACAGCGGTAGCGAATGGTGACTTATCAAAGAAAATTACTGTAAATGTAGAAGGTGAAATATTGGAATTAAAAAAGACCATCAATACGATGGTGGATCAGCTTAACTCATTCTCATCTGAGGTAACGCGTGTGGCGCGTGAGGTTGGTACTGAAGGAAAATTAGGTGGCCAGGCACAGGTGAAGGGCGTTGGTGGAACATGGAAGGATTTAACAGACTCTGTAAATCAAATGGCGAGTAACCTTACCGGCCAGGTGCGTAACATTGCCGAGGTAACAACGGCGGTAGCAAAAGGCGATTTATCAAGACAGATCACGGTTGACGTAAAAGGTGAAATTCTAGAATTGAAAAAAACCATCAATACGATGGTGGATCAGTTGAACTCATTCTCATCTGAGGTAACTCGCGTAGCGCGTGAGGTTGGTACTGAAGGAAAATTAGGTGGTCAGGCACAGGTGAAGGGTGTTGGTGGTACATGGAAGGATTTGACAGACTCTGTAAATCAAATGGCGAGTAACCTTACGGGCCAGGTACGTAACATTGCCGATGTAACAACGGCGGTAGCGAAAGGTGACTTATCTAAAAAAATTACGGTTGACGTAAAAGGAGAAATATTAGAATTGAAGAACACCATCAATACGATGGTGGATCAGCTTAACTCATTTGCATCTGAGGTAACTCGTGTGGCGCGTGAGGTAGGTACGGAAGGAAAATTAGGTGGCCAGGCACAGGTGCGTGGTGTTGGTGGTACATGGAAGGATTTGACCGATTCTGTAAACCAGATGGCAGGTAACCTTACAGCGCAGGTGCGTAATATTGCCGATGTGGCTATTGCGGTAGCGAATGGAGATATGTCCAAGAAAATTACAGTAGACGTACAGGGAGAGATCTTACAGCTGAAAGAAACACTCAATACCATGGTGGATCAGTTGCGTGCATTCGCATCTGAGGTGACTCGTGTGGCGCGTGAGGTAGGTACCGAAGGAAAATTGGGTGGCCAGGCTAACGTGCCGGGTGTTGCAGGAACTTGGAAGGACTTAACTGATAGTGTGAACCAGATGGCGGGTAACCTTACAGCTCAGGTGCGTAATATTGCCGAGGTTACAATTGCCGTTGCGAACGGGGATATGTCCAAGAAAATTACTGCGGACGTACGCGGAGAAATATTGCAGCTGAAAGAAACAATTAACACCATGGTGGATCAGTTGCGTGCATTCGCATCTGAGGTAACCCGTGTGGCGCGTGAGGTAGGTACCGATGGTAAGCTGGGTGGCCAGGCCTTTGTACCGGGTGTTGGCGGAACATGGAAGGACTTAACAGATAGTGTGAACCAGATGGCGAGTAACCTTACCGGCCAGGTGCGTAATATTGCCGAGGTGACCAAGGCTGTTGCGAGTGGTGACCTTTCAAAGATGATAACGGTTGACGTAAAAGGCGAAATATTCGGATTAAAGAATACCATTAATACAATGGTGGAGCAGCTTAACTCATTCGCGTCAGAGGTAACGCGTGTAGCGCGTGAGGTAGGTACGGAAGGTAAATTAGGTGGTCAGGCACAGGTGAAGGGTGTTGGTGGAACATGGAAGGACTTGACAGATAACGTAAACCAGATGGCAAGTAACCTTACCGGCCAGGTGCGTGGTATTGCAAAAGTTGTAACATCGGTGGCAAAAGGTAACCTAAGACAGAAATTATCTATTGACGCGAAGGGTGAGGTGGCACAGCTTACAGAAACTATTAATGAGATGATAGATACACTGGCTACTTTCTCTGACCAGGTAACAACAGTAGCCCGTGAGGTGGGTGCTGAAGGAAAACTTGGCGGCCAGGCTAACGTGCCAGGCGCTTCGGGAACATGGAAGAACCTTACTGAAAATGTGAACCAGCTTGCGGCGAACCTTACCACACAGGTGCGTGCTATCTCTGAGGTGGCATCGGCGGTAACAAAAGGTGACTTAACCCGAACCATTGGTGTGGAAGCGAAGGGTGAGGTGGAAGCCTTGAAGGATACTATTAACCAGATGATATCAAACCTGAAGTCTACAACATTGCGTAACCAGGAGCAGGATTGGCTGAAATCTAACCTTGCTAAGTTTACGCAGATGTTACAAGGCCAGAAGGAATTGAATTCGGTAACGAAACGTATTCTATCTGAGTTGGCGCAGGTTGTTTCTGCGCAGCACGGCCTGTTCTATATAATGGAACAACGTGAAAACTTTATGGATTCAAAGCTCAAACTTATTGCCTCTTATGCATTTAAGAAGAAAAAAGATGCATCCAACGAATTTGCAATGGGCGAAGGCTTGATAGGCCAGTGTGGATTAGAAAAGGAACGGATCTTATTGACAAATATTCCGGGTAATTATTTACAAATAGGTTCAGGCCTCGGAGAAGCAAAACCGCTTAACCTGCTTGTTCTACCGGTGTTGTTTGAAGGACAATTAAAAGCGGTTATTGAATTGGCTTCATTTGATTATTTCAGCCAAACCCACTTAGACTTCCTTGAAGGATTGACGGAAAGTATCGGAATTGTGTTGAATACAATTGAAACAAGTTCGAGAACAGAAGATCTGTTAGCACAATCACAATCACTTGCGGGTGAGTTGAAGAGCCAGCAGGAAGTTTTGCGTAAAACCAACGAAGAGCTTGAAGAAAAAGCGCTGTTGTTAGTGAACCAGAAGGAAGAGGTGGAACAGAAAAACAAAGAGGTTGAGGTTGCACGTAAATCACTTGAAGAAAAAGCTGACCAGTTGGCACTGACCTCAAAATACAAATCAGAGTTCCTTGCAAATATGTCGCATGAGTTAAGAACACCTTTGAACAGTTTACAGATATTGGCGCATGAATTGATCGAGAATAAAGATGGTAACCTTACTGATCACCAGATACAGTTTGCCAGAACCATCAGTGCTTGCGGTGATGACCTTATTCAGCTGATCAATGATATTCTTGATATTTCCAAGATCGAATCGGGTTATATTTCTGTTGAAATGTTCCCCGTGGGCTTCTTTGAAATTTCAAAATTTGTTGAAACTACATTCAGACACGTTTCTGAATCAAAGCATCTTAATTTCAGGGTAGAGGTTGATAAAGACCTTCCTGAATCTATGGAAACGGATCCGCACAGGCTGAACCAGATATTGAAGAACCTGTTGTCGAATTCGTTTAAGTTTACCGAAAAGGGAGAAGTAGCACTTACTATTTACAAGTCTGATAAAAACTGGAAGAATATAAATACCGAACTTGATAATGCAAGTACGGTTGTTGCATTTGAAATTAAGGATAGCGGAATTGGTATTTCAAAAGACAAGCAAAATATAATATTTGAAGCATTCCAGCAGGCCGAAGGTTCAACCAGTAGGAAATATGGTGGAACAGGGTTGGGACTTTCTATCAGCCGTGGCCTTTCTGAATTGTTAGGTGGCATAATAGAATTGGAAAGTGAAATAGGCGAAGGCAGTAAATTTACATTGTACCTTCCTCTGCAACAGAATGCACGCAGAATTGCTTCCCCTGATAATAAAAATGAGTCGAAGAGCCAGCTTATGCCAGTTCCTGAAGCTATACGCTCGCTCGCTACTGCCGATCCGATGATATTGGAAGATACAGGAGATGACAGGGGAAATGTTAAGCAAGGCGATAAGCTGATGTTTATAGTTGAGGACGATATGCGGTTTGCAAAACTTATGATGGGCAAAGCGCATGACTCTGGAATTAAATGTATTATCATATCGAAGGGTGGAGAAGTGCTTGATTACTTGAACCAGTTTAAACCTGATGCAATAACCCTTGATATAAACATGCCGGATATTAATGGCTGGAAGGTGTTAGATCGTTTAAAGAATGATTTGAAATTCAGGCATATTGCCATATATGTAATTTCAGGAGAAGAAGACAAAAGCATTGGTTTAAAACGCGGAGCAAGAAATTGCCTGGTGAAACCTTTGAAAGACAAAGACCTGAAAAATCTCTTTACAGATATTATCCATTTCACCGATAAGAAAGTAAAGGATGTTCTTTTATTAAGTTCCGGTGATGAGGAAACCGCAGAGATATTAAAAGTGATTGAAGGTAGCGATGTAAATATAGTAAAAGCAAAAACTGTTAAGGAGCTAAAGGAAGAAGCGCAGAAGAGAGAATTTGATTGCTTTGTTCTAAATGCAAGTGCCCAGGAAAAAATAAAGCCTGAAGAATTAAGAATACTTAGTAATGGTAATGGGCATCCGAAAATACCGAGTATAGTATATGCTCCTAAAAATCTTTCCAAAAAAGAGGAAACACAATATAAACAGTTGGCTACCTCTGTAATTTCAAAAGATAATAATTCATTGAGAAGGTTAACAGATAAAGTAGCACTATTCCTGCACAGGGAACATGCCAATTTACCTGAACTGGTAAAAAATGAAATAGAGCAATTTAATTTCTCTATGGATATACTGCAAGGTAAGAATGTGTTGATCGTAGATGATGACGTTCGTAACCTGTTTGCATTAACTACAGCTTTAGAGCGTTTTAAATTAAACGTTTTAAATGCAGAAAGCGGCAAAGAAGCTATTTCTATCCTTCAGAATAAGAATGATATTGATATTGTGCTAATGGATATTATGATGCCGGATATGGATGGATATGCGACAATGAAGGAAATACGGAAAGACAAGAAAAATGATGACATTACAATAATAGCAGTTACCGCAAAGGCAATGAAGGGCGACAGGCAAAAATGTATAGAATCAGGAGCATCTGATTACATTACAAAACCGGTTAATATTGATCAATTGGTTCCGTTAATGCGGGTTTGGGTTAAATAAGGCGTGTTGATCGAAGTGTATGGAGAATGTAGCTAAGATATTATTAGTTGATGATAGAAAAGAAGACCTGCTTTCTCTTGAAGTTCTGCTGGCAAATGAAAACTACCAGTTTGTTAAAGGGACTTCAGGTAGAGACGCTTTAAGGATACTATTAAAGGAACAGGATTTTGCTTTGATATTGATGGATGTTCAGATGCCATTAATGGATGGGTTTGAAACGGCTACCTTAATACGTGAAAGTGCGAAAAGCAAGAACATTCCAATTATTTTTCTCACTGCCAGTAATGACCGGCCCGAAAATATATTCAGAGGGTATGAGAAAGGAGCCGTTGATTATATAATTAAGCCAATACTTCCTGATGTATTAAAAGCCAAGGTGAACATTTTTGTTGACCTGTATCGAAAGAATAATGAATTGATACGCCAACAGGAAAATCTTATTTCGCTTAATAAAGAATTAGTAAAACGTTCAGAAGAATTATCGCGAAGTAATAAAGAATTAGAAAAATTTGCATACGTGGCATCCCATGATATGCAAGAGCCTATCCGTACTATTATAAGTTTTATTCAGTTGCTTGAGGTAAAACTGGAGGCCCATAAGGATGACGAGATCCAACAGTATATGGATTTTGTTGTAGGTGCAAGCTACAGAATGCGCGATCTCATATCGGGGTTGTTGCAGTACTCGCGTATAAACAGGGAAGAAAAACCATTTGAACCTGTAGATTGCAAGAATGTGATGAGTGAAGTGTGCGCTAACCTGAATAACATGGTGTATGAGAGTAAAGCGGTAATTATAACAGAAGAACTACCTGTTATAAATGCTAACTACATGCAAATGGTTCAGTTATTACAAAACCTGGTCGGTAATGCAATTAAATTTAAAGGCAAGAACACGCCTGAAGTAAGAATATCTTACAAAAAAATTGGTCATGATCACCAGTTTGCCATTACAGATAATGGAATCGGGATCGCCCAGGAGCACAGAGGAAGAATATTCGAAATATTTCAAAGGCTTCATCCGATAGGTGAATATCCCGGCACAGGAATTGGCCTCGCTATCTGTAAAAAAATAATTGAACGATTTAAAGGAAAGATATGGGTAGAGTCTGCTAAAGATAAAGGCACTACCTTTTATTTTACACTACCTGATTACTTATAAGATAAGTATTACCAGCTTCCGCTGGCACCACCACCACCAAAACTACCGCCGCCAAATCCTCCGAATCCTCCTCCGCCTCCACCAAAACCGCCTCCGCCACCACTACCGGAACCGCCGCCCATGAAAAGTAATGGCCAGAAACCTGTACTTCCGTAGTGGCCACTACCGCCCTTGCCGTTACCTGACATTATGAAGAAAACGATAATAAGAAAAACAATGGCTAAAATGAAATAAGCACTATTCTTGCCTGCTTCCGGCGGGCTCCCTTTAAATTCGCCTGCCATAGCCTGCATAATGGCCGTTGTTGCTTTATCAAGCCCCTGATAATAGTTTTGTTGTTTAAAGTTCGGAGAGATGTAATCTTCAATTATTCGTTTTGCCGTTACATCGGGCACTGCACCCTCAGCACCACGGCCTGTTGCAATATTTACCCCATGCGATTGCATAGCAATAGTTATAAGTATTCCGTTATCTTTTTGTTTCCTGCCAATGCCCCAGTAATCTCCCAAACGGGCGCCGAATTCAGCAATGTCATCATCTACAGAGGGCAAGATCACAATTGTAATCTGTGTTGAAGTAGAATCGTTATATGCAACAAGTTTACTCTCTAATTGCTGAACTTCACCTGAAGATAATACATTTGCAAAATCGTTCACTAATCTTGGTGGGTTGGGTTTAGGTGGAAGATCTTTATTATTCTGGGCTGAGATATTGTCTGTTGCAAACCACAGTAAAGCAAATAATACGAATAATCTTTTCATGGGTCTTTTTACTTGCTGTAATTTATTTTATCGGTGTAACCATCTTTATCATCCTGATTGACAGGAAAATTCTCCTTCAATTTTTCTCCTATTAATGTAACGCCTTCACAAATTCCTTCTGAAATTTTCCCCTGCTTAAAAAATTCAGCCATTTTATTTTTAATATCTTCCCAAAAATTATCAGGTACTTTGGTATGGATTCCTTCATCGCCTATAATTGCAAACTTCCTGTGTTCTGTAGCAAGGTATATAAGTACACCATTTCTATGCCCCTTTTCATTAAGTTTCAAATGCTGAAAAACCGCTATGGCTTTTTCTATAGGATCACCTTCACATGTTGGTTCAACAAAAAGGCGTATTTCACCCGATGTATATTGTTCGGCAGCTTTAATTGAATTTATGATCTGTTCTTCTTCCCTGCCCGAAAAAAACTTCTTTTTACCGAACATGACTAAAAGCTGATATTAGGAACCTTATCTGTACCGGGCTGAGACTCGAAATAGCCTTTAGCTGTAAAGCCAAACATGGATGCAACTATATTGTGAGGAAATGTCATAATGTAAGTGTTATACTCTTTTACAACATCATTAAAATCCTGCCTTGCCTTATTAATCCTATTCTCAGTTCCTTCCTGTTGAGTTTGAAAATCGCGGAAGGCCGCTGTAGTTTGTAATTCAGGATATTGCTCAGCCACAGCCATTAAGCGCCCAAACGAGCTTTTAAAACCATCCTGTGCTTGTTGAAATTGTTGAACACTTGCAGGCGTAAGTTTACTTGCATCAATATTTATACTTGTCGCTTTTGAACGGGCTTCAATAACATCGGTTAATGTTTGTTGTTCGAATTTGGCAGAACCTTTTATAGTTGAAACAACACTGCTATACAAATCATTTCTTCGCTGATACTGTGATTCAACATCGCTCCACTTTTGGCTGATGGTTTGACTACGGTTTATCATGCCATTATACGGGCTCACAAAAAATCCAATTACTATTATGGCTATAATTCCAATTACTACAAGTAAGGTAATTGTTGACTGTTTCATGAATTTTTAATTTTATAATTAGAACAAAGATATGTAAAGTTCATTGGGTGTAGTTTCTAAAATATTGTCCGGTAAAAAGTTCGTTAAAACAGGTTGCCACTGTATATTACAGTTGAAGGAGTCCCAATTAAGATAATAAGAAAAATGTAATTTATAGATATTTTTCTTATATTCGTCTTTAATTAAACCATTCAAATTAATATATAAATGTTAAAACCTCTATTACTATGAAAATTATAATTTTATTATTTGCTGCCATTAGCGTTTTCTCGCAAATTACTTTACGAGCGCAATCAAATATAATTACAACCATTGCAGGGAATGGAGTTGAAGGATATAATGGTGATAATATAGCTGCAACTAATGCAGAATTGAATTTGCCATACGGTATATGTACTGATGCATCAGGCAACATATATATTGCTGAATGGAATGCACACAGGATCCGTAAAATAACTGCCGCTACAGGCATTATTGCAACTTTGGCCGGAACGGGTAATGCTGGTTATGCAGGAGACGGTGGAGCAGCAACAGCAGCCGAATTGTGGGGTCCATACGACATAAAAATAGACGCCTCAGGTAATATATATATTGCAGATGCAAATGAAAACGAGATACGTATGATATCAGGATCAACCGGTATTATTACTACTATAGCTGGAAAAGATAGCGCTGGCTATTCTGGTGACGGAGGAAATGCTACTGCAGCTAAATTAAATTATCCGACAGGCATAGCCCTGGATGCATCTGGAAATGTGTACATCTCAGACCATAATAATAACAGGATACGTGAGGTGAACGTTTCTACTGGCAAAATTTCTACAATTGCAGGTACAGGTACAGCAGGATACACAGGAGATGGAGGAGCCGCTAATATTGCTGAACTATCATCACCAGCTTATATTATAATGGATGCTTCAGGTAATATGTATTTTTCTGAATGGGGCAATAGTACAATAAGGAAGATTACTGCTTCTACCGGAATAATTACTACAATTGCAGGAACCGGTGTGGCTGGTTATACCGGAAATGGTGGCCACGCAACAAATGCTACATTAAATGATCCAACTGGATTAGTTTTTGATAATTTTGGTAACCTTTACATTGCTGACGCTAATAATAATGTAGTCAGAGAAATAATGATGTCTTCAGGATTAATATCAACTTTTGCTGGGAACGGAACTCAAGGGTATAGTGGGGATAATGGTGCAGCTATAAATGCTGAATTTTATCACCCCTGTGGCCTCGCGTTGGATAATACAGGAAATTTGATTATAAATGATGATTTGAATAATGTTGTGCGTAGGGTTGTAGGCCCACTTGCTGTAAATAATATTACGAATGAAAGTACTGAATTGTCGATTTACCCTAATCCTGCCAATAATTTTGTGAGAATATTATTAAATACAAATATTTCTGTTGGCTCAAAATTGTTTGTTTATAATTTGTTGGGTCAAGAAGTATATAATGAAAATGTTACTAAGTTTAATGACGAGGTTGTTATAAGAACTGATGGTTTTAATGAAGGCATTTATTTGCTTAAATTATACTTACCTAACGGAGAAACCTTTACTAAGAAGTTCGAAATAGTGAGATAACTCATATCTTCCATTATAAGTTGATCGGTTTATTATCGTGGACAGACTTGTCTTTTTAAACCTGATTATTAAATAAACTAAAAAATTTATTTACCTTTGTTTAATTAATATCTTTCTTAAAAATCATGTTCGAAAAAATAAAAATCCCATTTAAAGCACTCTATGAAATGGCCCTTAATCCTAAACTATTTTATAGGGTAGTGGAAGATAATAGTGTATGGGATAAATATGTAAAAAAGAACCATAAGGAATTTATAAAAGGCTTACCTGTAGTAGAGATAAACGACCTTATTCCTGATTTTAAAGAGACGCTTGATGTAGTAGATTTTTTAGGTAGTGGTTCTACACCACCAGATCTTGCAATAATAAAATCATTATGTAAAAGTGTTCCGAATTGCAAGTATTTTGAAATTGGAACTTGGCGGGGGCAGAGTATTATTAATGTTGTAGATGTTTGTAGCGAATGCTACACCCTTAATTTACCTGACGATGCATTTAATGGCATATTTAAGGATGTATTTGGGATATTCTCAAAAAAGAGTCCTAAAATAAAGCATTTATATGGGGATTCCAAGACATTTGATTATGCAGGCTTGAATACAAAATTTGACGTAATCTTTATTGATGCTAACCACCGATACGATTTTATAAAAAGCGATACCCAAAAGGTGTTTCAGTATTTAATGCATGAAAATTCAATTGTCATTTGGCATGACTACGGTAAAGATCCTGTCACCATAGTATACGAAACTTTGGCCGGTATTCTAGAAGGGGTACCACAAAATCTTCATAAAAATTTATATCATGTTTCTAACACATTATGTGCTGTGTATACAACACGTAAGTTTCCTACTTCAATATTGAAGACTCCAGCCATACCGAACAAGAAATTTAAGGTTACACTCGAATATTCTAAATTTTAGGCCTTATTTAATATGAAAATCAAATTATTATGGTTTTTAGATAACCATAATATGGCTTTTCTTATTTTCTTATCTTTGCAGGTCTTATAAATTATTATGAAAAACATTTTTATTACAGGCGGAGCTGGTTATGTAGGCGCAGTTCTTGTTCCTAAATTATTGAAGCAAGGTTATAATGTAACAGTGCTTGATCTGATGATTTATGGAGAAGATGTATTGCCAACCCACTCAAACCTTAAAAAAGTAAAGGGTGATATACGTGACCAGGAATTATTGAGAAAAATATTACCGGGCCAGGATGCGGTTATTCATTTGGCCTGTATTTCAAATGACCCGAGTTTTGAATTGAATCCAACTCTTGGCAAATCCATTAATCTTGATGCGTTTGAACCTTTGGTTAAAATATCGAAGGAAAATGGGGTTAAGAGATTTATTTATGCGTCTTCATCGAGTGTATATGGCATTAAGGAAGCACCTAATGTAACTGAGGACATGCCGCTTGAACCACTTACCGATTATTCTAAGTTCAAGGCAAATTGTGAAACTATACTTACGCGTTACCAGTCCCCTGACTTTACTACACTTACTATTCGCCCGGCTACGGTATGCGGTTATAGCCCAAGACTAAGGCTTGACCTGACAGTCAACATACTTACGAATCTTGCTGTTAATAAAGGGGAAATAACTGTGTTTGGTGGTGATCAAAAACGTCCGAACATTCATATCGAAGATATGACCGACCTGTATTGCTATCTGTTAACTTTGCCATCTGAGAAAATTGCAGGTAAAATATTTAATGCCGGATATGAGAATTTTACCGTTTCTCAAATAGCTGAAATGGTAAAACACGCAGTGGGTGACCATGTTAAAATAATTACAACACCCACTAATGATCATCGTTCTTACCACATTTCTTCGGAGAAAATAAAGAAAGAACTTGGCTTCGAACCAAAGCATTCTATTGAGGAAGCTTCTGTTGACTTGAAAAAGGAATTTGCAGCTGGCCATATACCCGATTCGCTTTCCGATCCAAAATACTTCAATGTTAAGTTGATGCAGTTAATACACCTACAATAATGATAGTAACATCAAAAAAGATGCAGGTTCCATATATAAACCTTGGACTTCAAAATATTCCTCTAAAAGAGCAACTTATTACTGAATTCTGGAAGGTGATGGAAAGTGGGCAGTTTATTGCCGGTGAAGCATTAGCAACCTTTGAGAAAAGCTTTGCCGCCATTGCACAAACCAAATACGCACTGGGTGTGGCTAACGGAACAGACGCACTTTTCCTTTCTTTAAAAGCAATTGGGGTGAAGGAAGGGGACGAAGTTATAACAGCTCCAAATTCTTTCCTTGCTTCTGCTTCATCAATAGCATTGATTGGTGCCAAGCCTGTTTTTGCTGATGTAAGAGAAGATTTTAACCTCGATCCGATTAAGGTTGAAAAGGCAATTACTCCTAAAACTAAAGCCATTATAGTTGTTCATTTAACCGGAAGACCGGCACCGATGGATGAGTTACTTGAAGTTGCTAAAAGGAATAATATACAGTTAATAGAAGATTGTGCACAGGCTGTAAGAGCTGAATATAATTGCAAACGTGTAGGCAGTTTTGGTATTACCGGATGTTTTAGCTTACATCCTTTAAAAAATATTGCTGCTGCCGGAGATGGGGGAGTAATAACTACCAATGATGAAAATATATATAATTACCTGCTTAAGGCCAGGAATCATGGTTTAAAGAACCGTGATGAATGTGATTTCTGGAGCTATAATTCACGCCTCGATAATTTGCAGGCTGCGTTACTTAACGTAAAGCTGAAGCACCTGGAAATGTGGACGGAGAGGAGGCGTGAAATTGCTAATTTATATTACGAAAAATTTAAAGGATTAAAGATTATTGTTCCACACGATAAGCCAAGTGAAAAGGCAGTTTACCATACTTTTATTATCGAGACTGATCGCAGGGATGAATTGAAAGCATTTCTTGCCGATAAAGGTATTGATACAAAAGTGCATTATCCAGTACCAATCCACTATCAGGAAGCCGCAAAATATCTTGGATATAAAAAAGGTGATTTTCCAATAACTGAAAGACAGGCGGAAACAATACTAAGCCTTCCAATATATCCTGAACTCACAGATGAGCAAGTAAATTATATAGCTGATTCGGTGGTGGAATATTATAAAAGTCATTCTTAGAACGTCATTATTTAAATATGAAAACATTAGTAACTGGAGGATGTGGTTTTATTGGAAGCCATTTGGTTGACAAACTTGTAAATGATGGCCACGAAGTTATAATACTCGATAATCTAAGCAGTGGTTCTTTACGAAATATTGAACACCACAAGGGTAACCCTAAGGTTCAATTCCATCATATAGATATTGCCAATTACGAACAGATATTGCCATTATTTAAAGATGTGGTTAAGGTTTTCCACCTGGCAGCTTTGGCTGATATTGTGCCTTCTATTGAACGTCCGATGAATTACCATCGCTCTAATGTAGATGGTACCATTTGTGTTCTCGAAGCATGTCGCCACCAGAATATTAAAAGAGTTATTTATGCAGCCTCATCATCATGTTATGGAATACCTGAAAAATATCCTACTCCTGAAACAGAAGCAATTTCCCCTCAATACCCTTATGCACTTACAAAATACGTAGGCGAAAATTATTGCATGCACTGGCATAGGGTATATGGTTTAAACATCACCTCCCTACGTTTTTTTAATGTATACGGTCCGAGAGCAAGAACATCTGGCACGTATGGGGCTGTATTTGGTGTATTCCTTGCCCAAAAACTTAACCTCAAACCTTATACAGTAGTTGGCGATGGTAAACAAACGCGCGATTTTACTTTTGTAACCGATGTAGTTAATGCTTGCGTTACTACTTCAAATACTGAAAACTGTGCAGGCGAAATCATGAATGTAGGAAGTGGAAACACATATAGTGTAAATCTATTGGTTGAGTTATTGGGTGGCCCTGTTGTTTATGTTCCTAAGCGTCCTGGGGAACCTGATTGCACCTTTGCCGATACAAGTAAGATAAAACAAAGAACAGGCTGGAAGCCAATTATAAGTTTTGAAGAGGGGGTGAAGATCATGCTTGATAATATTGATTACTGGAGAGAAGCTCCTCTTTGGGAACCGGCGAGCATTGCTGAAGCTACTAAAGATTGGTTTAAATACCTGGGTAAATAAAATATTGATATGCGTAAAAATAAAATACTGACTCTTGAGCAATTAGCGATAGAGTGTAAGAAATTAAAAAAGCAGGGGAAAACTATTGCACAATGTCATGGCTGTTTTGATCTGTTACACCCAGGTCATATAAAGCATTTTCAGGCTGCGAAGGAGAAAGCGGACATTGTAGTCGTTACTCTTACTCCCGATAGATTTGTGAATAAAGGCCCTGGACGGCCTGTTTTTAATGAGCAGTTGAGAATGGAGTCGATCGCTGCAATAGCCTCCGTTGATTACGTTGCCCTGAATCATTGGCCAACAGCTGTTGAAACTATAAAACTGATAAGGCCTGATTATTATGTTAAAGGACAGGATTACAAGGATAGAGAGAAGGATATTACTAAAGGAATTTACGATGAAGAAGCCGCGGTTAAATCGGTAGGTGGCGAAATATATTTTACAGAAGAAATTACATTTTCGTCATCAAGTTTAATAAATGCACACTTTAACCCGCACGGTTCTAAGACACAGGAATTTATTGACGAACTAAAGAAAAAATATAAGCCTGATTATATTTTAGGAGAGATTGAGAAACTTAATAAGTTAAAGATAATGGTAATAGGAGATACCATTATCGATGAATATCATTATTGTACTCCACTGGGTAAGTCATCAAAGTCTCCAACTATATCAAGTATATTTTCACGTGAAGAAGTTTTTGCGGGCGGTGTATTGGCAGTTGCAAATCATTTAGAACAATTTGCCGGTGAAGTTAAGTTGGTGACTTGTCTTGGTAAAGAAAACCTGCAGGAAGGGGTTGTAAATAAAAATTTATCGCGGGGCGTTGATGCTAAATTCTTTGAAAGACAAGATGGCCCTACCAATACAAAAAGAAGATACCTCGATAAGTATATGAACATTAAGCTTTTTGAGGTTACATTTATGAATGATCACTACATAGATGAGAAACTCGAAAAGGAAATAATTAATTATCTTAAAAAGGAACTTCCTAAATACGATATGGTACTTGTTACTGATTTTGGCCATGGCTTTATTACTCCAGGTATAATTAAGTATATTGAATCTGCAGGTAAGTATTTAGCTGTAAATGCACAAACCAATAGCAATAATTACGGGTACAATTACATAACCAAATACAAAAAGGTAGATTATATATCTATTGATGAAAAAGAGTTGAGATTACCCTTTGGTGATAATTACGGTGATGTAGAAACATTGGTTAAGGAGTTGAAAAAGGTCACCAAAGCAGATAAAATTCAAATTACTCTTGGCCAGCACGGTTCATTGTGGTATGAAAAAAATAAAATTTGCAAAGCACCTGCACTTGCTAGATCAGTAAAGGATTCTGTAGGAGCTGGTGATGCAGTACTTTCTGTTACTTCGTTATGCGCTTATCAGGGAACCCCACCAGAAGTGGCTTGCCTGCTTGGTAATTGCGTGGGCGCACTTGCAGTAGAGATAATAGGCAATGCACACCCTGTATATAAAAAAGACCTTATTAGGTTTGTGCAGCATTTTTTAAAGTAATATCTCGGAAAATATAATATGATTTAAATGAAAGATTCAATGGAACAGGATATTCAAAAAAAATTTCTCGAGGTCTTTAATACAGATAAACCTAAGTTTATTAGGAATTGGCTGGTTTCATGGGACTACCAGGTTAAAAGAAAAAAAAGAGGAATTAAATATGATGAAAGCCTGCCTTCTGATTTTTTTGAATACAACGGCCCGGATGATTTGGTGAAATGGATGAATTGGTTTGCAAGTGATTATACTAATTATATACCTGAAAATCTTATTAATCCATTAATAGAGCAAAGCCTTGAAAATGATAAAAAAATTCTTTCAAAACTTGGACTTACATATGATTTCGGAGATTTTTATAAAAACAGAATTGGCCTTAATAATGCTCATGATTTTTTAATTCCTTCAATATATCCTGTTCCGGAAAGATACAGGATAAAGAATATACTTGATTTTGGTGCCGGCTACGGTAGGCAATCTAATTTATGGACAATGAACAAAGAGAATATATATGTGGGAATGGATGCGATCCCTACTTCTTATTGTTTGCAGAATATTTACTACAAGAATATCGGAGCGCCTTTTTATGAATATATTGATAACCCAACTGGTTTTGCTATTGATAAAAACAAAAAAGGTATTTATCACGTGCCAACATGGCGTTACGATTTATTACCAAGTGATTCTTTTGATATGGTTATGGCCGTGCAGGTTCTGAGAGAATTAAATTCAACTCTGGTTAGCAAAATGCTTATTGAATTTCATCGTGTACTTAAGCCTGGAGGAATGCTTTATATAAGGGATCATGGCGACAAATGGAAGCCTTCAGGTAAAATGGATATTGATAAGTTCCTGATAGATTATGGTTATACTCTTGAATTTAAGCCTCATATCGTTCTTGACGAGGATTTACACGGTATCCCCCGAATTTGGAGAAAGAATGATCCCAAAGTTGTCGCTTCTCAAAAACCTGAAATGAAAATGAAATTCAGACAATTTGTAGAAGATGTTGATGCAATGTCTGGGGGTGTATTGAAAAGAATTGTAAAACGTTCTTAATCGATGTTTATATAGAGATATTTTGTATTTTCATGTTCAAATTAAAATTAACCCTATAAAATTCACTAACAATGAAAAACATAATTACAGTATTATGTATTGCAAGTAGTATTTGGGTAAGTGCTCAAAACGTTTGGAATGTGAAGGCTAATTTTTCACCGGGTAATAGGGGAGAATGCGCTGGTTTTGCCATTGGGACAAATGGTTTCATAATGACAGGATATGATGGAACAAAACTATACCAGGATGTTTGGACATGGTCTCAAAGCCTTGATCAATGGAACCAAAAATCGAATTTTGGAGGTGTAGCAAGAAGAGCTGCAAGTGCAGTTTCATTGAATGGTTATGGTTTTATTATGGGAGGGAAAGGTGCGAGTGCTTTTTTGGCCGATATCTGGAAATATTCTCCTAATACAGATACTTGGCAACAAAAAACATCATTTCCAGGTTATGCAAGATACAGAGCTCTGGCTATTGCAGATACAGTTAACGGAATAATATATTACACTTGTGGTGACCGTGGAGCTACAACTTATTTAAGCGACTTCTGGTGCTATAATACTAAAACAGATACCTGGAAACAACTTAAGCCTTTCCCTGGAGGACAAAGAGCCGGACCTAGTGGGTTTTATTTGAACGGAATGATTTATATGGGTACAGGCAATAATAATGATCAGATATTTGAAGCAACTTATGATTGGTGGAAATATAATCCGGTTGATAGTAGCTGGACACAGGTAACCGGATTGCCAAGAAATGCTGAAAGGAGACACGCAGTTACTTTTACAATTGCCGGCAGAGGCTATATATGCCTGGGAGATTCTACCAGTGCAAGCGGAACTTCAGCTTTTCTAAATGATTTGTGGATGTATGATGCATTTGCTGATACTTGGACCCAGGAAGCTAACTATGGTGGTATTGGGGCTGCCCTTTCTGTTGGTTACTCAATCGGAGTAAAAGGTTATGTTGGAACTGGAGCAACATCAGCATATACAAATGAATATTGGGAATATGCACCAAGTCCGCAAGATACAATACTTGGTATCCCTCAGGTGGAAAATCCTTCTATTGCCATAAACCTGTATCCTAATCCAGCAATTCAAAATATATGTATAAACCATTCGCCTATTGGCAAGGAAGCGGTTCTTACAATAACTGATATTTTGGGTAATAAAATATTATCAAGAACAATAAATGGTTCACAGAACATTGTTTCTATTGATATTTCTGGTTTTTCATCAGGAATGTATTTTGTTGAAATAATTTCACTGGATAAATATAGCCCTACTTTGAAATTTATTAAGGAGTAATTGTTTTGTTTTTCTAATGAAAAAGCCCCGAAATGGGGCTTTTTCATTTACATAAAACCATAATTTAGTTAACTTGCAATAAGTAATAAGTTACTTAGGTATATTTGTTAAATGATTAGTTTCTTCATTCTTTAATAGAGTATGGGTATTGTTCAAAAAGCGAGTATACGTTTAACTATATTCTCATATCTTGGAGCAGCTTTAGGTTATTTTAATAAAGTATTGCTTTTTACCAATTTCCTATCTGTTGAACAGGTTGGACTTATTAATATTTTGAATAATATTTCAGTTTTGTATGCACAGGTTGCTACACTTGGTATATCAACTGTAAGTATCCGTTTTTTTCCGTATTTCCAGGAAAAGGATAAACAGCATCATGGTTTCTTGTTCTGGACTAACTGTGTAATAACAGTAGGGTTTTTATTGGCTACTGTTATGTTTGTTTTTCTTAAACCAGTTTTTATTCAACACTATAGTGAGAGATCTCCTTTGTTGATAGATTTCTATTACTACAATATCCCATTGGCATTGGGTATACTTTATTTTCAGTTCCTTGAATCATATCTCAAGTCACTATTAAAAACTGGAGTTTCTACCTTTACATACGAACTTATCGGCCGTATTTTAGTTACAGTAATTATTGGTATATATGCTCTTAAGCTTATTGACTTTCATCAATTTGTTATTTTATATGTGCTTTGTAATGGCTCGCTTGCATTAATATTATTAGCATATACTGCTTACCTGAAGCAATTATTCATAAAGCCTGTAAAAAGCGTAAGGTTCAATCGTTTTTTTAAAATAATACTTACTTACGGAATGTTTACTATTATGAGCGCTTTAGGCGGGACAGTGCTGGTTAGTATTGATTCACTCATGGTTAGCTCTAAGCTAAACCTTGGACAAGCTGGCATATATACTACGGTTTTTTTAATTGCGACAGTAATAACACTTCCATATAGGTCGATACAAAAAATATCGCATCCGCTTTTAGCTCGTTTCTGGAAAGAAAAGGATATGGATGCGATGAGTGATTTATATAGGAAAACTACTTTAATTGATATGATTCTGGGAGGATTATTATTAATCGGTTTATGGATAAATATTGATTCTATATTCAGATTCATGCCTCAGGAATATCATACTGCCAAATATGCATTCTTGTTGCTGGCAATAGCTAAGTATTTTGATATGGCAACAGGGCTTAACGGATACATTATAGTTACTTCAAAAAAATATAAATCAGATCTTTGGTTCATGTTTCTGCTTATTGTTATTACAATAGTAATGAACCTTGTTTTAATACCAATGTATGGTATTACAGGTGCTGCATTAGCCACTCTTATTAGTATTGCGTTATATAATTTTTTGCGGTTGGGGTTTGTATATTATTATTATCGTATGCAACCCTTTACACTTGATTGTTTGAAGGTGTTGTTTATTACAGTTATAGTGTGGCTTATTACAGCGCAAATACCATCGTTTAATAATAAGTATATTGATATTGGCTTAAGATCTTCAGTAATAACTATTCTATATGGTGGGGCGATATTGTTTTTTAAATTGTCTTCAGATATTAATGACCTTGTTTATAGTTATACCAAAATTAAATTCTTTGCTCCAAAGGAGAAGCAATAGTATATGCCAAAGCTAAGCTCCATATATGTATTTGTAAATAAACTGAAATGGTTTGCCTATGAAAAAACTACATCAGGATGGGATGCATTGATGTGGGGAATAAGAATACCTGTAAAAGTTGATTCAAAAATTATCAAAGGAAATACTAAAATTATAATATACGTAGGCGAGTTCTTACCTCCGAGAATTGCAAGATTGGCCAAGTGGAGCAAAAGACTAGATACATTTACTACCATACTACTATGCCATAAAAGAGGATTTGTAGAAAAATTCTCTGGCGATGAAATTGATGGTATAATGTTATTCCGCAATGAATGGCATTTGAAAAGAATGATACGTTCATTGCCTGCGCCTTATGTTGTGCATGGTTTTGCACCTAAAAGTAAGTATCCTTACATTGCACTTGAGACCGCTAGGAAGTATCATTCTTCTTCTCCGGTTGTAACCGATTACCAGGATGTTGTTATACTCTACTATGGCCACGATTCAACATTAAGATGGCTTAAAGATGAATTGCCATATGAAAAACTCTGTTTTCAGCATTCTGATGGAATAGTTGCACAAAGCCTTGAGCCGGCTGTAGGGATGAGAATGTGGGATATAAAAGAGAAAAAGAAAAGAATATTTTTCCCACTTTATACTGATAATGATAGCTTCATCGATACCCCTAAAAATTTTTCGATGGACGATATCCATCTTGTATATGCTGGTGGTGTAATGGGCTCTCACAGGGATAAGGATCATTACGGAGTTGTTCAGTTTCACTGGCTGATAGAGTATCTTTCCAAACAAAAAATACATTTTCATATTTACCCCAGCCCATCTACATTGCGGGTTGATTATATGGAATATGAGCATATAGCAAGAGAGAATCAATTTTTCCATTTTCACACTTCTGTTGCTCAACAGGATCTATCTGCTGAATTGTCTAAATACCATTATGGTATTATGCCGTTCTTTAAAGTAAACTCAGGGCAATCAGACTTGAAGCATAAATATGCAACTACCTTAAAGTTGTTTAATTATGTTGAATCAGGTATTCCTATACTGCCAGGTGCTGATGTAATTTACCAAAGCTGGATCGTAGAAAGATATAAACTGGGCATAGTTGTTCCTACAAAAGAATCTTTTGCCGATTTAAGAGCACTGATAGGCAAAGTACCTTATGGAGTGCAGGTAAAGAATTTGTTGGAAAGCAGGGAGAAGTTATCTCTCAAAGAACATACCCCAAGACTATTGGAGTTCTATAGATCACTTCAATAGAACTCCAATAAACTCGCGTAGGCGCTTATAGGTTTTGTGACCAGATACTTTTATCCTTCAGCAATACTTCGCGTAACAGAAAGATAGGGGGCATGCCATTATCAAGCATTTGATTGTGGAATTTCTGAAGTGAGAAAGCAGAACCTTCTTGTTTCTTATAGTCTTCCCTCAGCTTTAAAATTTCTAATTTACCTATGGTATAAAAAAGATAACCAGGATCAAAGGTGCCACGCAAGGCTTCCTGCCTTGAAGGTTTATCGCCTTGATACCAATTATCAATAAAAAATTTGGTAGCTTCATCTACAGTCATTCCTTGGCAGTGCGTTTTAATAGATACACATAAGCGGCAAACACGCAACAAGGCATCGCCGGTTTGTGCAAGGCGGTATTTAACTGCTGTTATGCTGTCACTATTGTGGCCATAACCTTCATCAGCCATCATTTGCTCGCAATAATGCGCCCATCCTTCAATAAACGCATAACTGCCGAATATCTTTTCTGTTTTAGTAGCTGATGAGGCATTCAAATGTAAGAACTGCGTGTAGTGGCCCGGATAAGCTTCATGTATAGTAACGTTATCTGTTGTGTAATAATCAAATTGAGATAACCAGTCTTCTTTTTGTTTGTCTGTCCATTTCGGGTCAACAGGAGTTATATAGTAATAAGCTTCAGTGGCTTTAGTTTCAAAGGGCCCTGGAGTATCCATAGATGCGGTGCTTGATGCGCGTGCATATTCTGGTGTTTCTTCCACCTTAACTCTTACTTCCGAGGGCATGGTTATTATTTTCTTTTCTACCAGGAATTGACGAATGGCTTCCAAATGTTTTTTTGCATCAGGGATAAGGTCTTCGGCGGTCGGATGCTCTTTCTGCATATCATGGTAAACTTCAACAGGGCTTTTTTTAGGGTCAATTATTTTGGCGGTAGCGTTAAAAACATCTTGTTGTTTTTTCAGTTCCTGCATACCAAGTTCCAATACTTTTTCGGGAGAAAGAGTAACTCCTTCTACATATAATAACATCTTTTTGTAGTTATCCTCACCAATTGCGTAATGGGTATGCGCTTTTGGCAGTTTTTCTTTTTCAAGATAATCTGCATAAGATTTTACTTCTTCAACAGCTTTTTTATTAGCGGCATTGAATTCGGCCATAAGTGCAGTATCCTTTACATCTTTTAATGCTACTACCAGGTCACCATTTAAAAATTCAGCTGATCCTTTTGCAACTTCAATTGCAGTTTCAATATATGGTTTTGCAAGTGAATCAGCCAGGTTAGCCTTTGCAGCTGCATAAACTGCAGGCGCTTGCTTTTCTATTGCAATGATAGATTTGATGCGTTCGTTCAAAGGAGCAAAATTCCGTTTGATATAAATGTTTACATCAATAGCTCCGGCGTATGTCATTGGGTTCTTTGTAAATTCACCGATGTTTTGTATATTAAATATTTCATCAAGAATTCCCATTCTTAGAATGCGAAAATCATAGTACATCTTCGGGCTGAGAGAAGCTGTATCAAATGTGCTTAACATATTACTGTAACTGTTAAGTCGTGCCAGTTCACTATCAATAGAAGCTTTGCTAAAGTCGGTAATTTTGCCATCATACTCATGAAACCCTAAAGCTACTGAAGCCTGTGGTCTCCATTTTAAATAACCGGAAAGAAAGTCGTCAGATAACTTCTGAAACGCCTTATCTTCCGAATTGGCAGTTGCATCTTTATGGGTATTAGTGCAACCAAGGAATGACATTCCGATTAATAATAAAGTGAAAAATTGGTTTTTCATTATTGCTTTAGTTTAGGTGTAGTTTCATATATGATATTAAGAGAACCCGACAAAGATAATTTGTTGGCTGAGAACGCGTATATATATTATTAGGAATAGATAAAAAGAAAATGGGCTACGTCTCCGCGTAACCCATTTTTGTTAATTGTGCTTACATTACTTGACAATTGTGACCCTTCCGACAAAGCGATGTTTAGAACGGTCAATGCAATCGGATGCTGTTATTAGGTAAACATACGTATCTTCCTGCGCAATGTTTGTGCCTCCGTTAACCCTACCATCCCACCCTTTATCCATGTCTTCGGTATAATAAAGCAGCATACCCCATCTATCGAATATATACATTTGAAAATTACATACATAAGTACCTTTAGCAGTAAACACATCGTTTAACCCGTCGCCATTCGGAGAGAATGCATTTGGTATATATATTGTAAAGTAAGGGCTGATGTATATGCAATGTTCAACCTCATCTGTACATCCATGCTTATTTGTCACGGTTAATTTAGGGCAATATATTCCGGTATCTGGGTATGTAAATTGAGGGCTCTGCGTACCACTTGTACTATCTTGCGGGTTTCCAAATTGCCAGAACCATGTTTTTATTCCATATACGTCGGTACTTTGATCGGTAAAGTAAATGGTGGGCTGTATTATAGTTGCCGGTTGTGGTGTTGCCGTAAATGCAGCTATAGGATGGCTATATACTGTTATCATATTCGGTATAGTAAGACTGTCAGGACATCCGCTATCTGACACCACCTTTAAGGATACGGTAAATACTCCTGCGCTATCATAACAATGTGATGGATTCTGTTTTGTCGATATGCTTCCGTCACCAAAGGTCCATGCCCAGGAAGAAAAGCCCATGGAAGGATTAATGGTTGTCTGGTCGGTAAAGTTTACACATAAAGGTGAACATCCTTGTAAGGTATCAGCTTTAAAGTTCACAACAGGAAGTGGGTTGACGGTAATCAGTACACTATCATTAACCGATGGAGTTCCACATTTATCCGTAAGGGTTACCGTGTATTGCGTAGTAACTGTTGGAGTTACAACTGTAGTTTGGCATACGGTACAACTCAATCCAACCGGGGGGCTCCATGTATATATATATTGTCCGTCTCCACCACTTGCAGTAGCAGTCATAGTTGCACTACCACCCGGGCAAACAGCTTTGTTAGGGGTAACTGTTACTTTTAAAGGAGGGTTAATGGTTACCACAACCGTAACGGGTAAACCAGGGCATGATTTGCTATCGGTAGTAAGTATAGTATATGTAGTGGTAGCAGCAGGCGTTACAATTACACTTGCTCCGGTCATATTACCCGGTAACCAAATGTAGGTATAACCAGGAGCTCCACCAACCGAGGATACCGTAAGTAAAGCAGATTGATTTATACAAATGATTTGAGGAGCCGGAGGAGTAGTTATTACCTGGGTGGGTTGCACAACAGTACCTATGGCTGTATCGGTGCATCCATGTGTATCCGTTATAGTAACGGTATAGGTGCCAGTCTTTAAACCTATAGCTGAGTCACTGGTTTGCGGTGGGTTGGTACTCCAGGAGTATAAATAACCTGGACTACCTGCGGTAACTCCAACAGACATAGTGCCAATGCTGTCTCCAAAACATATTTCATTCGTTACTGAAGTTATAGAATCACGCATGGCGGTTGGTTGTGAAACCACAAGGCCTATACTATCAATTTTACACCCATGGGCATCCGTTACAAGTACTGAATATGTTCCCGCACAAACATTTAATACGCTTGCCGAAGTTGAAGATGTTGCATTGCTCCACAAATAGGAATATGGTTTTACACCCCCGCCGGGTATGCTTCCCAACTGGCCATTACATTCGCCAAAACAACTTGCAGGGAATGAAGCTGCACTTAAAATAAGTTTTGATGGTTGTGTTATACTGTCGATAATCGCAGCCAGGCAACCATCAGCGTCAGTTACTGAGAGGGTATAGGTACCAGCGGCCAGGCCAGTGGCTATTGCATTTGTTCCACCCGAAGGGTTCCATGTGTATGAATATCCAGGAGTACCTCCTGAAATGGAAGCTGTAATACTCCCGATACTATCTCCGAAACATTTTTCATTTACCACTGCAGTTATAGAATCGTTTATAGGAGGAGGTTGTTTAATAGTATCTATAGCGGAAGTCTTACATCCTTTTGTATCTGACACGGTTACAGAATATATGCCGGCTGTAATGCTATCTATGTTCTGCGTTGTTTTCCCGTTACTCCATAAAAAAGTATAAGGTGGTACTCCGCTGGCTACTCCTAATGTAATGCTGCCGTTATTGCCGCCAAAACATAAAATATTAGTTGTGGCTACAATTGAATCGCGTGTGCCGTTAGCATTAGTTACAACAACCGGTATCTGCGCGGTACAGTTATTCGCGTCGGTAATAGTTACGGTATAGTTACCAGCAAGCAGGTGGGTTGCAGTATCTGTAGTTTGGGCTGGAGTTGAATTCCATAAATACGAATAAGGTGCAGTTCCGCCGAATACACTTGTAACACCGGCAGAACCATTGGCTACTGTACAGGTTGCCAATCCTGTTTCTGTGGTTGCTGTAATAGGAGCAGGTTGAGTAATAACTGCAGCGGTGCTATCTAAACATCCGTTTGCATCTGTTACTATTACAGAATATGAGCCCGCAAGTGCACTGATAGTAGATCCGGTAATACCATTGCTCCATACATAAGAATAACCGGGCGTACCACCTGTAGTAGTAATATTTATACTTCCGTTTTGTCCGTTGCATATAGCCATTGTAGATGTTGCAGCCGGAGTCAGCTGACTTGGTGAACCAACTGTATCTACAGCTGTTCCGGAACAACCATTTTTGCCGGTCGCAGTTACAGTATATGTGCCCGGTAATAACCCGGTTACAGTAGTTGTCGTTTGCCCGTTGCTCCATAAAAATGTATATGGGGCTGTTCCTCCGGTTGCTCCGGTTACCGATACGTTGCCATTTGAGTCGCCGAAACAAAGCACCGGGGTTGAGGTTATTATAGGTGTAATAGTAGCACCTGTACTACCAACTAACACAGTATCGGTCTGAGTACATGTATTAGCATCTGTTACAGTTATAGTATAACTGCCAACAGTAAGGCTATTAATGGTAGATGTAGTTGCACCATTGCTCCATAAATACGTGTATCCAGGATTCCCATTGGTTATACTTGTTATGCCTGCAGTACCAGTATTGCCTGAACAAGTTGTAGGCGAAGAAGTAGTAGAAACGATCATTGGCGGCGGTTGAGTAATAGTGGCAGAATCTATCCCTGTACAACCATTATTATCGGTTATGTTCACAGTATACGAGCCAATAATCAATCCGCTGGCCGTACTTGTTGTTTGCCCTGTATTCCATGAATAAATATAAGGCAGAGTACCTCCTGTTACTCCTGTTACTGAAGCACTTCCATTAGAATCGCCGAAACAAAGTTCATTGGCAGAAGTAATGGTAGGAGTGAGGGTTGGAGTAGTTGTTCCAACCAAAGCGGTAGCTGTATTATGGCATCCATTGCCATCTGTTACAGTAACGGTATAGGTTCCTGCTGCCAGGCCATTTATAGAAGAAGTTGTCATTGAGTTGCTCCACAGGTATGAATAGGTCCCTGAACCGCCGGTTACATTTGTTACACTTGCTGTGCCTACTGACCCAGTGCATATTGTGGGTGTTGTGTCGGTAGTAATTACAATCGGTGCCGGTTCCGTAACAAATGCGGTATCTGTTCCAGTACATCCGTTAGCATCCTTGGCAGTTATTATATAAAAGCCAACAGGTAACCCGTTAACAGTGGTTGTGGTTTGGCCGCTACTCCATGTATATGAATATGGGGCCAGTCCGCCTGAAGATCCTGTTACCGATACACTGCCAGTACTGTCGCCATTGCAAACTTCATTCGTAGATGTTGTGGTAGATGAAACAACAGCTCCTGTAGTACCTACTGTTACAACGGTCGTTTTGGTACAACCATTTGCATCCTTTATTGTTACTGTATAATTACCTGATGCCAGGTTGTTTATAGTTGAAGTAGTTGCACCATTGCTCCATGAATAAGTGTAGGCGCCTGTTCCACCACTTACTGCCGATACACCTGCAGTACCTGTAGTGCCCGCACATGTTGTTGGTGAAGAAGTGGTGGTTACAGTTATAATACTTGGTTGTGTTATAGTAATAGTTTTAGTCCCCGTGCAACCATTATTGTCTTTTGATGTTACTGTGTAAGTTCCTGCAGTTAGCCCAGTAATAGTGGTTGTGGTTTTTCCATTGCTCCATGTATAAGTATATGGAGCTGCTCCACCGGTCGATCCTGTTACAGATGCGCTACCTGTATTGCCACCATTACAAAGTTCATTCACCCCGGTAACGGTAGGTGTAATAGTAGCACCGGTAGTTCCTACCGTAATGGTTGCTGTTTTTGTACATCCGTTAACATCTTTCACTGTTACTGTATAATTACCTGTACCCAGATTGGTTATAGAGGAAGTTGTTTTTCCATTGCTCCATGAATAGGTATAGGGTGATGTGCCGCCCGCAACTCCGGTTACACTTGCAGTACCCGTAGTTCCGGTACATGTAGTTGGCGCCGAAGATGTTGTTAAAGTTATAACTGCTGGTTGTGTAATAGTAGCTGTTGCTGTTCCGGTACATCCATTGGCATCTTTTGCAGTAACAGTATATGTGCCCGCCGGTAATCCGGAAACGGTGGTCGTAGTTTGTCCACCATTCCAGGTATAGGTATATGGAGCCGTTCCGTTCGTTACACCCGTTACTGAAACACTGCCTGTGCTATTTCCATTACATGGTTCATTAACAGTGCTGGTGGTTGGGGTGAGAGTAATGGTAACATTTGTTATGGTTACGGTTTTATTTTGTGTACATCCATTAGCATCTTTAACGGTAACCGTATAGCTTCCCGCTGCCAGGCTACTTATTGTAGTAGTAGTCTGCCCACCATTCCATGAATATGTGTATGGCCCTGTTCCGCCAGAAGCTGTAGCGCTGGCTGTGCCGGTACTGCCTGTACAAGTAGTGGGATTAGTAGTTGTAGTTATAGTTATAGGCGGAGGTTGAGTAATTGTAACCGTACCTGAGCCGGTACATCCGTTGGCATCCGTAATATTCAGGGTATAGGTTCCAACTGCAAGACCTGTAACACTTGTGGTTGTTTTTCCATTGCTCCATGAATATGTATAAGGGGTAGTACCACCTGTGACAGACGTTGCAACAGCGCTGCCGGTTCCTCCGTTACAAAGTGGATTTGTGCCTGTGATTGTTGGAGTAGGTGTTGCCGTATTATGAGCGACGACTACTATGGCCGTTTGAGTACATCCATTGGCATCCTTTACCGTTACGGTATAACTTCCGGCCGGTAGGCCACTTATAGTTGACGTGGTTTGCCCGCTGCTCCATACATACGTAAAAGGTGGTGTGCCACCTGTAATGCTTGTAACAGATGCGCTGCCAATATTATTGGTACATACTGCAGGTGCCGATGAGGTAGTAATGACAATAGGTCCTGGCACCGTAATTGTTGTGTCAAGAACGTAATTACATCCTTTTCCTGTGCTTAAGCCTACTACAACCGAATAAGTGCCGCTGGCATTTACTGTAACTGATTGGGTGGTACCTCCACTTACAATTCCAGGACCTGACCAGGTATAACTTACACCTCCTGTAGGTGCGGTTATAACGGATGAAGAACAGGAAGGCACTACGGTTGGCCATATCTGGCTACAACTGCAATCAATATATGCATAGCCAAAATGGCCACCTAATGTGCAGCCTGCAGCCGTAAACCTTACTGTAATAGTAGTCCCTATAAAAGGTTTTAAATTTAAAGTGTTCGATGTCCAAGGCAAATAATAAACAGTTGATCCATCGTAAGGGGCCGTTTTTTTTGAGGTTAAAAAACCTGAAGGTAAGTTACCGTTGGAACTTTGTACATAGTATTGAAGACAGGGTATAGTATCACCGCTTGAGTTAAGTACTTCTATACGGTAATAAGGTTGTTGTCCGTTACCGTGAGTGGCAGCAGCTCCTGCATTTAATACAACGGCATAATTATATGTAAACATTGAATTGGCTGCAGTTACCACAAAAGTTTGTTCAAGTACTTCACCCATAGAACTTCCACTTGGGGCATCGGCTGGTTTACCACAATTATTTGCTCCATTAAATTGCTCTGCGAGGTTTATCTTCTCTCCTCCTAAACGGCATGCATATATTCCTCCGCCTGGATCAAGCATAGGAAAATTACCATATGGGTCAGTACCTGTTGTAACAAGTGTATGCCAGGAACATGATGTTTCAGCCGAGTTGGTGCCTAAGGTTTTAACACCTGCAACCGTTTGAGTTAAAGCTGCATTAGAATTGTTGTTTTCACCAATATATCCTGTCCACCCTGTATAATTACCATCTTCAAAATCAACATTGTCGCAAGCTGCCGCATTTGTTCTATGCGTGGTGCCAAAAGGTTGAATGAATGGAGGATAAGGGTTCGGTAAATTATATTTTTGTCTTACAAATATTTCCTCCTGATGCTTTAAATAATTTAATAGCTCCAAAGATGTTCCGGCTCTCGCAATTGATTCATCAAGAACTTGCTTCCAGTCAAAGTCTTTAAGTGTATCACCCTGGTAAAAAATGTAAGAAGGGGGAATTATAATTTCCTGGGCAAAAATACCTGCAAAAGGGAAAATAGATAAGGCCAATAAAAAACAAACCTTCAACCTTGAAAGTTTAACGTAAATAAAAATACTTTCTTGTAATTTTTTTATCATGCAATAAACGTTTTAGCACTTGACTCATTTAGCGTAACTCACAGAATAGCAAATGTAATCGAATTACTTTAAAAAGACTAATTTATTTAGCAGAAAATATTCACAAATTAATCATCATCGGTAAATTATCACCAAAGCTAGTATATGTTCTCATTTTCAGCCTATTCTATTTATTTTTTAATTAATAAGAGAAATTCAACTATAAATCTATTATATGTTTAAGGTAGTATTAAATTATATTACCAATATTAATCAGTTTTAGATAATGAGGGAGAATAAAAAATGTTTACTTTAGTGTAATATCATATTGTGTATAAAATGAAAATAAATTTACTCTTGTTATTTTGTTTGTCGGTAAGTACATTGTTTTCGCAAACACTTAATCTCCCTGCCCGTTCAAAAACTGCCCTTTCGGGTAGCCAATTCGTTCAAACAATAATATCTCCAACCCTTAGCCTTGCAACACGAGAGGATATGATATATGCACAAGTATTGGCTGGTAATGTGCCTGATTTTTACCGGAATTTAGTGCCTGTTACTTCAAAGGCACTTATTGGTGCAGATAGTCAAAGCGTGACTTATTATGTGGCACCCGATTATTTTGCAATAGGCTGCGATACTGATTATTTTCTTTGTCCTATGAGTCCTATGGCGGCTACAAAAATTGGAAGCCTTACCGGAACAACATTGCCAACCCGTAAAATGGTTGGAGATATATGGAAAGCAGCCCAGGTAAAACTTGCACCGCACCCATTACCGCCAATTTCTGCCATGACAACCGTGCCATATTTTGCCAAGCACGATACGATTGTTGATAGTGCCAGGGATTCTTATGAGCTCGCACATCCGCTGGGGCAACTGACGAGTGGCGATAAAAAAGACGTTGTAATATCAAATATGATATACACTACAGCAAACCGTGTTGTAATATTTGGCTGGTATTATCAGAATGGAACATATATACAACCCATGACAAATGTACACGCAGACACGTATATGGATTATAGTCATGGCCTAAGGTTTGTTCAGAATAATTGCTGGTTAAATGATACTACTCCTACAACCATACAATGTATTTTAGAATCATCTACCTTAAATTCAATACTTAGTGATGAAGGGGTTATAGCTCAGCCATGGTATCCTTACTGGATTAGTTTAAATACTCCGCTTTCCTTTACATGGCAAAGAAATAGCCCAACTTCATTAAAATTAGTTGTGGCGAATGATCCTTCTGTATCGCATTATGATGTTTATACAGGCACTGACGGTGCTAACTATACAGAGCATTTGAGAGTGTTGAAAAACAACCTTGTTATTCCTTCATTGAAAACGGATAACTTATATTTCATGAAAATAGTAGCTTACGATTCGGTTGCTGCAACTACTTCAGCAATGTCTGAGGTTTTGGCGTCTGTGCCAACCTCACGTAATGATAGTACTTTAATAGTAAGCGGCTTTGAAAGAGTAATTACAGGAAATACTTTGAATTTTACTATACAACACGGTACTTCATTGTTTAACAATAACCGCTACGCCGAAAGTTGTACACACAAGGCGATCACTGATAAGTTACTTTCTTTAAGTAATTATAAAGCAGTAGATTGGATTTTGGGTGAGGAAGGAACGGCAGATAGTACATTCAATCCAAGGGAACAATCGTATATAGCTTCTTATCTGCAACAGGGTGGATATTTATTTACATCAGGTTCTGAAATAGGTTATGATCTGTCTTTATCAAGAACTGCAGCCGATAAATTGTTTTATAGTAATTACCTCAAAGCACGTTTTATATCTGATGCTCCGGATAATAAAGCAAGCACATATTATTCAAGTGTGGTGAAGCCAATAAGCACTTCTATCTTTGAAGCTAATGATTCGTTGAATTTTGATAACGGAACCCAAGGTACGTATGATGTGAATTATCCCGATGCTATTGCTCCAATAAACGGAGCGTTTGCCGATATGCACTATTCAACCTTGGACACCGAATATGCATGCATACATTATGCCGGTGTTTTTAATGGCGGGACAAAAACAGGAAAGCTTGTATATATGGGTTATCCGTTTGAAACTATATATCCTTCTTCTGCCCGAGATACATTGATGAAAGATATCCTGATCTTCTTTTTTGGCAAGCAAAGTTTGTTAACCGGTATTCAACCTGAGTTAAATGGACAATCAATACTTATATACCCTAACCCGGTTAAAAATGAACTTACAATTGTTCTTCCTCAACAAATGAAAGCGAATGTAACAATCCAGGATATATTGGGCCAACAAGTATTTAATTCTGAAATTAATGGTGATAACCAGGATGAAAAGATTAATATAAGTGATTTGAAACAAGGAATGTACTTTCTTATTATACAATCAGAAGGTCAACGGTTTGTAAAGAAAATTGTTAAAGTAAATTAAGCGTTTGTCGAAGAGTTCAGCTGAAGCGCAATAACAAGTATAATATTGCAGTTAAATGCTGAAATAAGGAGTGGTTATGCAAATAAAAGGTAAATACTTAGTATTGTTATGTTGTATAGTTTTTTCCCTGGCCACATTCGCGGCTAATAAAAATTTATCAATTGAGGTTAAGGGTACTGTAACTGAAAAGGGTAGCAGCCTTTCTAATGCAGTTGTTTCATTATTTGCAGACAGCACTTTGCTTAAAAAGATAACTTCTCCAACAGGTGATTTTAGTTTTGTATTACATGCCGATACCGATTACATGTTTACATTTTCCAAAGCGGGATATATTTCAAAGTGTATCGTTTTTTCAACTAAAGATATTCCAATAGAACGGGCTTCACAAAGCTTTTCTCCCTATGATATAGAGGTGAGCCTTTTTAAAGAAATTAAGGGTGTAGATGTGAACCAGTTATTTTCAGCGCCTCTGGCGATGATACGTTTTAATAAAGACCTGAGTGGTGGTGGCGATTTTATGTACGATGAAAAATATGCCAAAAGTATTAAGCCATTTCTTAAAGCGCTTGACTTTGAAATAAACCAGGAGTTTGAAAGAGCTAATAATGAAAAGCAGGTTGCTATTAGAGATGGGGAGTTGAAAAGACAAAGGATAATGACAGGGTCATCAATTATTGTATTGATACTTGTTTTGATTTTTGCGGTTTATGCCTATAAAAACTACAGGATAAAAAGGAAATTAAATGGTGAACTTGATGTTAAGAACAAACATATAGAACAAAAGAACAGGGAAATAACGGATAGTATAAATTACGCCAAAAGAATACAGAACGCCATATTGCCTTCGCACGAAATTATAAGGCAGGCATTACCGGATAGTTTTATTCTGTTTAAACCGAAAGATATTGTAAGCGGCGACTTCTACTTTTTTCTGCATAATGAAGGAAGTATATATTTTGGTGTGGCCGATTGTACAGGGCATGGTGTACCGGGAGCGTTTATGAGCCTTATAGGATATGAGAAATTATACGATGCTTCGCAATTAACATCACATACAGGAGAAATACTGGCTTCGGTAAATAAAGGTATTCGCAAATCATTACGCCAGACTTCCAGTAAAGATTCTACGCGCGACGGAATGGATATCGCTTTATGTTGCTTTCAGAAAGAGGAAAAAGGAATGAATGTTTCGTTCTCCGGCGCAAATAGGCCTTTGTGGATAGTTAGAAAAGGTTCTTCAAGCGTTGAAGAATTTAAGCCAACCAAAAAAGCCATTGGTGGCTTTACTGAAGAAGAACAAGATTTTGATCTATACCAGACAAAGGTAAATGAAGGAGATACCTTATATATGTTCTCGGATGGATATGCCGATCAGTTTGGTGGAGAAAGGGGGAAGAAATTATCTACCCGGAAATTTAAACAAATACTTTTAGAAATACGACATTTAGGTATGGCAGATCAACTAAAACACCTGGAAGACTTTTTTGAAACATGGAAAAGTAAAGAAGAACAGGTGGACGATATATTGGTATTGGGTGTAAGAGTATAAATAGGACGTAGACTCTAAATAAAAAAGGCGCTCATTGAGCGCCTTTTTTATTTAGATATTCTGAATTATTATTTCACCATGAATTTACCACGATCAATAATATTTCCATTCTTATCATTTATTGTATACAAATACATTCCGCTTGAATAAGCGTTTGTATTTAATACCGACATGTTGTTTTTCATTTCAATATTATCAACCAATCTTCCGGTAATGTCATACACACCAATAAATTGTGCCTGTGTATTGCTTGTTACCTGGAATGTGATTTGGCTGCTGCAAGGATTCGGATATGTAATAACCTTACTGTTGTAACTTAATTCATTAATACCTAATGGCATTGCAGTAGTATCCCAAATTAAATTTTCATAAGCACCTGTAGATGGATTTACATTCATTTCAGCTAATATATAACCAGCGCCGTTAGTAAACCATTGGTATTGGTGGTATGGTGTAGTGGTTATAGTTGGAGCACCCCAAGAGCCGCCTGAACTATGTTCCGATACGCTATCAACATCTACTTCATGGTGGTTTTTGCGTAGTACATTAAATATACCTGTAGGCAGGGTTATAGTTCCCCATGCATCTACGGTGTCAAAATAAGTAATATTGGTTTGTATTTTTACAGAATCATAAATAATAAGGCTCTTTGCCTGCTTCTGCTCTCCCCTGCTTACTCCATTAAATTTTTCGCCATATACTCCTGGTAAGTTAGCTTGTACAAATTCTGGGTTAAGGTTTATTTCAACCTGGAAAGTAACAGTGATCCCTGAAGTTTTGTAAGGCACGATTTGTTCAGAGCCTTCTACCTCAAATACACTTGAATTAATGTTGAAAAAATCATAACCATTAATAACAGCGCCTGTGTTAGTTTTCCCTGCAGTTGAATCACATAGGTTGGCCTTTGAAAATACGCTTGCATATTTTGTTGTTGATGGATCAAGGAATAAGATCTTATCCGTCAATTGTTTTTTTGCCGTACCAAAATTCCAACTCTGGCTTGCTCCTGCGGCACCAGGTACAAATGTAGAAGTAGAATCTGTTGCTGTCATTACAGTAAGCCCAACATACGGCAGATCTGATTGTGATAAAGTTATTTGCGCAGATGCTTGAACGGCAAAAAGGCCTATAAAAGCGAAGGCACATACTTGTGTGATTTTTTTCATGATGTATTCTGTTGATTATTTTTGGCAAATATAAGCATTGACATTTAATATAAATACCCCGCCTCTTTTTTTTAATGAACATTCATTGGAATCTAAATTCAATATTTTATCTTTGTCGCAAGCTCAGATAATGGATGGAAAAAATTTACAGGGTATTTACCGGGAGGAAAAGTTATATTAAGACATGTCTCTTATTACTGCTTTTTAGTGCTAAAATTTCTTTCGCACAAACAATCATAAAAGGAACCGTTAAGGATTCTGTTACCCAGGAGACTTTAGTCGGAGTGGTAGTGCTTATTGACAGTAACCAAAATGTTACAACAGACTTAAACGGGCATTACAAAACAACAGTTTCAGACGGGACTCATAAAATAACCTTTACATATATAACCTATCAGAACAAAACTGTACAGGTTAAAGCTGATGGAAATGAGATTGTTTGCAATATGACATTACCCCCTGTTTCGCAAAGCATGCAAACAACTGTAGTTACAGCCAGTATGTATGGTAAAAATATTGAAGAAGAAGACGTATCAATGCAGGTATTAAAAGGGCAGACCATAGAAAATACAGGTATGCGCCAGGTTGACGAAGCAATGAGCAATGTACCGGGGGTAGATATAATAGACCAGCAGGCTAATATTCGCGGTGGAAGCGGTTGGACGTATGGGGCCGGTAGTCGTGTATTGGTTCTTGTAGATGGATTGCCGGAACTTACTCCTGATGCCGGAAACGCTACATGGGACTTTTTGCCAATGGAACAAATTTCGCAGATAGAAGTTATTAAAGGAGCTTCTTCAGCTTTATATGGCTCATCGGCTCTTAACGGGGTTATCAATCTACGTACTGCATGGCCAACATCTACGCCTGTAACAACCTTTAATTACATGCAGGGAGTATATGCTAATCCAAATGTTCCCGATTCTGTTCCTTGGAAGGGAGGGCAGCAGCCGTATTTTGATGACTTTTCTTTTTTGCATAGCCAGCAGATCAAACAATTAGATTTAACTGTAAGCGGCGACCTGGCCAATGAAAAGAGCTATTTGTATGGAGGTTATGATCAAAGAGCAAGGTTAAGTATGGCTACCCGCTATAGGTTTAAACACATAGATGGGCTGATGGCCGGAATAAAAGCCAATTACATGTACCAGAATAATGGAACTTGGTTGGTTTGGGCAAATGATTCTGCTGGTATTCTCAGGCCCTTTGGCGGATTGAGCGGGCCAAATTCTTCCCTGGTGCAGACTTTGTTAAGGCGCCTTAATATTGATCCGTTTATTAATTACTTTATGCCGGATGGAAGTCGCATAACCTTACAAGCAAGATATTTTTTATCAAGTAATGTTGATTACGGAAGCGATAAAGGTTCTATTGCACAGTCATACTATTATGAATTGCGTTATCAAAAAGATTTTAAATATCATTTTACGCTATCGGCAGGGTTAGTGGAAAGTAAAGATGTAGTTATAGCTCAACTATACGGAGACCATAATTCAATTAACCAGGCGGCATATATGCAGTTGGAGAAAAAAATAGGGAACCTTGATTTAACAGCCGGAGTGCGTAAAGAATCGAATGTAATTGATGATACATCAAAGGAAAAATCTCCTATTGTGTTTAGAGCGGGTGCAAATTATAAAATTGGCAAAGCCACATATTTGCGTGCATCGTATGGTGAGGGTTATCGTTTCCCTTCCATTGCCGAGAAATATATTAATTCAAGTGTGGGCCCTGTCAGTATTTTTCCTGATCCTGAACTAAAACCTGAAACAGGTTATAGCTCTGAGATTGGAATTAATCAGGGAGTGAAATTAGGTACCTGGACGGGAAGTGTTGATGTTGCAGGTTTTTTGACAGAATATCAAAATCTTATTGATTTCTCTTTTGGATTATGGTTGCCACCGAATCCAACCCCGGCACAATTGGCCAATGAAGCGCCATTCTTAGGATTTAAATCAATTAATGTTGAGCAGGCACAAATATATGGTACTGAAATTACATTAGCCGGCGAAGGTAAAATTGGCCCGGTATTGGTTCGTTTTTTTGGAGGGGTAACTGCAATAGATCCTATTAACCTGGCCCAGAGAGATACTGTTAATAAATATGAATCAGAACATAGCAACCTTACCGGGACTCAAAGAGATTCATTGCAAAAAACGGAAATACTGAACTATCGCTCACTGTATACTGCCAAATTAGGTTTTGAGGCAACTTATAACAGATTTACATTGGGAGGAAATGTTCGCTACAATAGTTTTATGGTTAATGTAGATGGTGTATTTGTCGGTAATGATCCGCCTTATATAGTGAATACTGAACTTATACCTGGCATTAAGGAATTCCGTGAGGCACATGATAAGGGAGATTATATAATTGATTCTCATATTGCATACCAGGCTACCGATGCAGTTAAAATTTCATTCATTGTGAAGAATTTACTTAACAGAACTTATATGGTAAGGCCGGGATTACTTGGGCCGCCTGAGAATTTTGCAATTCAGTTAAATATCAGGATATAACTGTTTTCATAGCCTGGGAAGTGATTAATTTTTTTTTGTTATTTTTACCGTATAAAACCCTATAAAATGAAAAAGTGGCAGATCAGTATTTTTATGATAGCAGCAATATTTATTGCTGTTGGAGCAACAACTACAAAGCCAGCTTCTCCTGAAGAAGGATTTAAGAACCTACAGATATTACCTACAGATATAAGTGAAAAGGAATTGCATAAAGTAATGCGTGAATATTCTGTTTCATTAGGTGTTCGTTGCGGATTTTGCCACGCCCGTGTTGCCGACACTACAAAAAAAGAACTTGATTTTGCAAGCGATGCTAAAGACGAAAAGAAAATAGCGCGCCACATGATGCAAATGACCCTCGATTTAAATGCCAACTATTTTAACTGGAAAAAATCAACCAAGCCAGATACTATTCATATGGTTATGTGTTTTACTTGTCATCGTGGAAATTCTTCTCCTGATGAGAAAAGCACCCGTGCCCAGATGGATACACTGATGAGCCAAATGATTAAGAAGAACAGGTAGTTCTCTGCTTTTCTTTAATTATCCGTTATTACGTAAATCAAATTACTAATTAAATCGGCACGAAAGAATCAACCTTAATTTTTGGTTTGGCATGATAGCAATTTGCCTTATTGGAATTGCAGCTAATACTCAACTTCTACCTGTAGGAACTTATTTGTGCAAAGTGATTGTAAACGGAGAAAATGCGCATAAACGAATAGAGGTGTGCAGGTAAACTATTTCTTTCCTCTTATAAGTTGTACATAACCATGAAGGTTATACGATTTGCCTTCGTAGTCTGTAGCTCTTAAAATGTAATAATAGGTTCCATCAGCACTATTAACCCCCGCCGGGCTGGTACCGGTCCAATCAATGTTAGGTGAGTTTGATTCAAATACCTTTTCGCCCCAACGATTGAAAATAACAATGTTATATAATTGCATGTTACCGGCTGTAATGTGAAAGGCATCATTAACACCATCTCCATTGGGAGTGAACACATTCGGCACATATAAATTCTCAATTACATACACAATTTCCGAAGTCGAATCGCGGCATCCTTTTGCATTTGTGATATAGAGATACACTGTATATTTTCCATCTGTAATATATTGCTGATAAGGGTTTACACTGTCTGAAGTATTGCCATTATCAAAAGTCCAGTACCAGGATGTGGCACCAACGCTAAGATCATCAAAGTAAACAAACTCACCTCCCAGCACTGTATCAGGTTCAGGCCTGAACTTAGCATTTAAAACCGGAACAGAAACATTTGTTTTAACAGAATCGGGGCAGCCATTATTATCGGTTAGTATTAGTATATAGTTTCCTCCGGGTAAATTAGTGTCAGCAGTTGTGGTTGTCTTACCTCCATTCCATGAATACATATAAGGCGGAACGCCACCTGAAGCAGATACCTGCACCGCCGCAGTAGAGCTATTACACTTTACCGTATCTTTTACAGATGCAATTAGTTTTGAAGGCTGCGTAATGGTATCGTATACGGTATATGGGCATCCATCGGCAAGATAGAATACACTTACAGTATATATTCCTGCAGACAGACCTGTTGCAGTTGCATTGGTTTGACCGCCGGGTGTCCATGTATAGTTATATAAAAGTGTATCGCCGCCAATAACACCAACTTTTGCGCTACCGGTTGAAGTACCAAAACATTTTACATTGAACGTTGTATCAATTTTTACAGCGTTCCCATTGTAGGGTACTTTTGCAGTATCAGTGGCACTGCAACCATTAGCATCAGTCGCCGTTATGGTATATATACCTGGGTTTAACTGATTTATTGTTGGACCTACTCCTGCGCTTCCCCAGTTATATGAAAAAGTAGGTGTTCCCCCATGGCCAGCTGCTGTTGCTGTACCGTTATTGTTACAAGTAGCAGCTGTTGTACTGGTAGTAACGGTAAAAAGTAAAGGTTGAGTAATGGTAACTGTTGTAGTAGTGGTACAAAAATTAGAATCGGTTACCATAACCGTATAGTTAGCCGCAGCAAGCGATTTTGCCGTATCTGTTTTTTCACCGTCCGACCATACAAATGAGTAGGGGCTTGTACCGCCTGTTACAGTGGGGAATGCATTGCCATTGCTATCACCAAAACAACGCACATTATTTACATTGCCTGGAGGAATAGTTGCAGTTAGAACCGCCGGTTGGGTTATAGGCAATGTATCGGTTGCAGTACAATTATGTGAATCGGTAATAACAACTGTATATGTTCCAACCCCAAGATTAGTAGCAGTAGCATTGGTTTGTCCACCAGGGCTCCAAGAATAACTAAATGGGCCGCTTCCACCTGAAGTAATTCCGGCAGTAGCGCTTCCGTTTGTTAAGCCGTTACATGTTATATTTTTAATACCAGTAAAGCCACCATAAACACCTGAATCTCCGACAATAGTAATCGCAGTGCCCTTACATCCGTTTGAATCTGTTACTGTGACTGTATAAATAGCAGGCCCAATTCTTTTGGCTGTATCATTTGTTTGCCCACTTGGGGTCCATGAATAAGTATATGCACCTGTTCCACCAGTTGCTTTTGCGATTGCAGTTCCGTTTGTGCTATCACAACTTGCAGGAAAAGAAATTGCAGTAACCTTAGGTGGAATACTACTTATTACCGTTGCAACTGTATCTGTTTTACATCCATTGGTATCTGTAACTGTTACTGTATAAATTCCTACCGCAAGCCCGGAGTCTTTAGGTGAGGTGTTAGTACCCGGTTTCCAGGAATAGGTGAAAGGCTGGCCACTAACACTAGCAGTTGCAGTACCGTTATTTTTATTGCAAGGGGTAGGAGTAGTTGTAATTCCGATTATTAAATGAGGGGGCTGGGTAATTGTTATAGAACCTGAGCCAATACATTTATTAGAGTCTGTAATACTAACTATATATGTCCCGGCAGGAAGTTTTGTAATTGTATCTTTTGTACTTCCACCAATGCTCCAGCTATATGTATAAGGCTTGGTTCCACCTGATGCAATTACAAATGCAGTTCCGTTACTGTCTCCATCGCATTTATTATTAGTACTGATAATTGTATCACTCAATGCTTTTGATGGTTGTGTGATAACTATAACAGTACTTGTCGAACAGCCGTGCCCGTCAGTTACCGTCAATGTATAATTCCCTGCTGATAGACTATCTGCTGTTGTAGAAGTTCCGCCTGAAGGTTGCCAGTTATAAGCATACGGGGCGGTACCACCACTTGCACTATCTGTAGCACTACCGTTATTGCCACCGTTACACGATACAGGGGTAGTTATAGGGGGATTAATAGTAAGGCCTTTTGCAGGTTGGGTAATTGTTATGGTATCTGAAGCAGCACAACCGTTTACATCGGTTATTGCTACTGAATAAAATCCTGAAGTTAAACCCGTTATAGTTGAATCAGTGCCTCCGTTGCTCCATGAAAATGTATAAGGTGAAGTACCGCCCGATGTACTTGCTGTTGCGCTTCCGGTAGCACCACCGGTACAACTTACCATTCCCGGTATCATATTTATGTGGAGAGTATCGGGCTGTACTATCGTAACTGTATCGGTAACAATACATCCGTTCCCATCGGTAACGCTTGCAGTATAAGTTGCCGAGGGCAGGCTTGTCGCTGTTGCTGTAGTCTGTCCTCCTGGTTTCCATAAATATGTAAAACTGCTGGACAAGCTTCCATTCATTGTAATAGTAGCAGAGCCAATGCTTTGCCCGTAACATTTTTCTCCCGTAACTCCGCTTATAGTATATGAAACTCCCGAATCAGCGATAATGGTTGTGGCTTTTGCAGTACATCCGTTTGCATCTGTGACAGTCACTATATATAAACCTGCACTTAAACTTGTTGCAGTCGCTTTAGTTTGCCCGCCGGGTGCCCATGAATAAGAATAAGGTGTAATGCCACCCGTTATGTTTGTAGTAGCAGTGCCATCGTTTCTACTGCAATGGGCGAAAGTATTTGTTGCCGTATCTGTTAAAACGGCTGGCTGAGCAATAACTACAATTGCGGTTGCTGTACATTTGTTGGAATCAGTTACCGTGACGGTATAGCTTCCTGCAGGCAATGAATCTGCTAAGGCATTAATACCTCCTACAGGGCTCCATGAATATGTATAAGGTTTAGATCCGCCCGTTGTAGTAACCGTGGCATTGCCATAACCGCCATTACATAATACATTATTTTTAGAAGTAATAGTTGCAACCAATGGAGTAGGCTGTATTATCGTAACAGAATCAAAATAGTTTACCGGTGTGCATCCACCCAGTGTAACAGTCACTTTATATTTTCCACCACATAAACCTGAAATTGTTTGCGTGGTTTTACCGTTGCTCCACAAATAGGTAACATTAGCGGTATCTGCGCCCCCGCATAAATTTGCAGTAGCTGTACCATTGCATGAGCAGGTGGCATTTTTACTTGCGACGGAAAGCGGAGAGAAAGGAATATTAACCGATCTTACAAAACCTTTTCCGCATGCAAGTAGCACCTGGCGGTTCGCACCGATCTTTACATCATACACTGTATCCGGCAGGTTTATTGTATCAATAAGACTGAGAGAAGAGTTGTATACACTTATCCATTTTGCTGAACCAGTATAAATATTATCACAGAGGTCTGCATCTAAGCCGCCCCACGCATAAGGATTGTTTGAAACTTTCACGCTATCTATCAATGCACCGGTACCTTTATTAAACCGCTTAAGCTCCCCACCATCGTAAAGGTATAGCCAGTTAAGACTTGCTACCATCCCATTCATTCCATTTGCGGCTCCAATGCCGGGCCCGACATAATTTATACTCGCCAACTCTACAAACTTGTAACTATCAGGAACATTATAGGTTGTTGGTGAAAGTGTAGGGAGGGGAAGTTTTACCAACGCGTTATTAAAATTGGCAGGATCGATAACAGATGATTTTGCCATGGCCATATAACAAGAACTACTTGATTGATCAATGGTTGCCAAAACAACACTATGGCCCGCGGCAGATGCACCTAAAACATTTATGTTCTTGAATGATGTGAAAGAAGTATCTACAATAGTGGCCTGTATATTACTACCGGGCTTAGTACCACCGGCACCAATTACAATGTTATCATTACATGTATTGAACATCGGCCTCCACATTTCATTCATATTGGTGTCGGCAAAGGAAGTTGCAACAAGCACACCGGCAGAATTTACTTTTAAAATTCTTGCACCCTGAGCCCGTGCACCTTCAACAAGGTAGCTTGTACCACTTTTCGGATCTACCGCAAAACCACCATATATAACCCCGTCAATAGAAGCGGCAGGGTAAGCCCATTGAAATTGACCTTTACTATTGAGTTTAACTAATTGAAAAGGGTTGTATCCGCCATATACGTATACGTTACCGTTATTATCATAATTAAGATCGTATGCCTTATCATATTTCCCGGTAAATTTAGGATCAGTGGTCCAGGGATCGATCACAATGGTTTTTGTTCTGTCGTAATCGTTATTCAATAAAAAACCTTCTTCATTTCCATTTTGCGTATACTTTACATTTATTCTACTGCCATCAGAATAAGTACAGGTAGGTGTATGGTCAGTAATTTCGCCAACAGGAGTAGTAAATAATACATCTCCCGATTCATCCTTGATCGGATTTATTGCCTCATTGTATTTCAGTTGTACCTTTGAAATGTCTCCACCCGGATAAACAACAATATCGTATTCATATCCTTCTTTGTTCAAAGGGAAATAATATTCCACATCAATATCCTTATACAGATTATGATAAACGATCTCCCTGCAAATGGCCGCCCTTATAGTACCGCCCTTTCCGTTGGAGTAATTATAGGGATAGTCAAGCTTTTCCTCAGAAGTAATTGTTACTTCCGGATTGGAATTCTCCCATTCGGCTGTTAAATGTTGTGTTACAGGTTTTTGAAAGGCGTCTTTTGTATTTTTCCTGAATTCATACTTGTATACAATACCGCGTGTAGTAAAATATAGTTTAACATCTCCCAGGGTAGCGGAATAAAATACTTTATCTTTACTTACTTCACTTATATTGAATTGTCCGTGGTTTTCAATAAATACTTTTGTATCAAATGGCGAAACACTCCATGCCGGAATATTTCTTACAGGAACAGGCGATTTTTTAGCGAGTGATTTAACCTGAGCATAACCATTTGTTATAAAAAGGTTTGCAAGAACTGCAGTTATATAAAATAGTCTCCTGTAAAAAAGTATCATTATATCCTCAATAATTTCGCTTTAGATTAGTACTCTTCCACCATTATTTGGACTACAATATACTAAATTTCACGCAAATACCCATACGCTGAAACCATGTTTTATAAACAAAGATTTCAACGAGCCCCAATAGAATGCTTATAAAAGGGCAAATTTTCTACTAATAGAGCATGATTTACCGTTATTCTGTATTTTTGTTGGGTAGACCATAAACGAATTAAATAAGTAGTTTTTATTGAAAAATAAGTGAGCGGAAGCAGGTCAATATACAGTTTTAGCAATAAATATGGGTTTTCTCAGGCCGATCATTTGGCTTTGGTAAAAAGTGGTAATGACTTTTTTATCCGTGCAATCGACATTATTAAAAAGAGTAAACGGGTAATCCATTTCCAGACCTATATTTTTATTGATGATTCGACCGGGCGAATTGTGATTAATGCGCTTAAGGATGCAGTTAAGCGTGGTGTACAGGTGTTTTTACTGGTAGATGCATTTGGGTCTAATGATCTGCGGCCCTCAGCAATAAAGGAGATGGAGGATAGCGGTATACAATTCCGGAAATTTTCGCCGCTTTTTAATAAATACCGTATACGATTTGGCCGTAGGCTTCATCATAAAATACTTGTAGGCGACGCAGAGCATGCACTTATTGGTGGTATTAACGTAGAAGATAAATATCATATTGATGGGCCTGAAACTCCATGGCTCGATTATGCTGTGGATATAAAAGGTGCAGTTTGTATTCAAATAGCCACTATTTGTGAAACTTTATGGAAGGGAAAAGCACTTAGGTCTGTAAGGAAAAAATTAACGTATGTTCACCATGCAGCCTTCAGCAGCAAGGTTATTCCCGTAAAGATCAGTCAGAATGATTGGCTGCACGGAAAGGATAAAATATCAAAAAGCCTACGAAGTTCATTAAGGCATGCACATGTATCGGCAACTTTTATGGCAAGCTATTTTCTTCCGGGTCATACAGCAAGAAGGTTATTCAGGAAAGCTTCTGCAAGAAATGTGAAAATAAGAGTGATAGTACCGGGAATATCAGATGTACAGCTTGCCAAACGAGCAACTATGTATCTATATAACTGGATGCTTCGCAATAATATTGAAATATACGAATGGAACAAAACCATTCTACACGGCAAGGTCAACCTCATTGATGATAAATGGGCTTCTATTGGTTCTTATAATATTAATCACCTTAGCCATTACAGTAGCATCGAAACTAATATTGAAGTGTTTGATTCTGCATTTTGCCGGACAGTGAAAGATGAATTGAATAGCATTATATCTCAATGCCATAAGGTTACCCATTCAGAACATATTCTAAGAATGAATACCTGGCAAAAATTTCTTTGCTGGTGCGCTTTCCAGTTTACACGGTTTCTTTTCTGGTTTGAATTTAAAGTTCTATCAAAGGAATAAAAAAGGCAGCATATCGTTTGATACCTGCCCTTTTTAATAGAAAATAAATGGATTATTTCAGTCCTTCCAATGTTTTTTTAATGCCTGCAAAATCAGGGTAGTCGCTTGCTACTTCCAATATCTGTTCAAAACGAACTATCCCTTCTTTGTCAATTACAAATGAAGAGCGCTTGGCAACACCGTGCAGATTCATGATCCAGGTATCGCACTTGCAACCGTAAGCAGTAATTGCTTCTTTATTGAAATCAGAAAGTAAAGGGAAATTAAGTTTGTTTTCTTCTCTGAACTTAGCAAGGGTAAAAGGCATATCAACCGAAATACCAATTACTTGTGCATTCATTCCATTATAGTAAGAAAGCTCATCGCGGCCCTGGCACATTTCTTTTGTGCAAACACCGGTAAAAGCTGCAGGAAAGAAAAGAAGAACTACATTCTTGCCTTTAAAAGAATCTAACTTAACCATATTTTTATCCTGGTCTGGGAGTTCGAATTGTGGGGCTTTTTGGCCTACTAATGACATGTTTTTTTGAGTTTGAGGTTAATACTAAAAACGTAACAAAGATATTATTTCTTTCTTCGCTTTATTATGAACCAGGCAATTGGAGCAGACAACAGGCCTAGTAATGCAAAATACACTTGGAAATGAGAGCTATTTGGTTTGATTAATATACCCACCATCGCCGAGATATATAGCCCAATTGGCAATAGCATAATACATGATAATAGCACCGGATGTATGTTGACCTTAAATGGGCGGTGCGCATCAGGCTCTTTGTACCTAAGGACAATTAATGAAATAAACTCAAGTGATATGCCGGCGCCATAAAGTATTACGTCAATCACAATCAGCTCTTTAAATGACCAAAAATCCATTAAGCTGACGATAGTTGCAGTAACCAGAATAGAAACATAAGGAGTTTGATATTTTTTGTGTGGCTTGGCTAACCACTTAGGGAATAAATTATCGTCGGCCATAGCCTTAGGTATGCGTGAAATTGAAAGCATAACTGCTGCGAAAATACCCATAGCGCTTGCCATTCCTCCAATAGAGATAAATGCAGCAAGCCAGGGGCCTGCAACAATTTTTCCAAGCAAAGGATAGCCTTCATCGCTAAGTTTTTCAAAATTCACACCGGAATTTATGGTTATATATGTTGTTAAAAGGTATAAAACAATTACTGTACCGGAAGCAATGGCGGAAGAAATTAGGTAAGACTTTACAGGTTTATCCACCTCTCCGGCATAGGTAGTGGTGTTATCCCATCCTAAAAAGTTCCACATGACAAAATATAAAGCCATTCCCAGTGCTGAAAAACTAATTCCACTAAAGGAAAATGTTGGAACTGTAAAATGAACCGAAGGATTAATAATTGCTGCACCAAAAAGGCAAACAAATGGTGCAATTATTATGGCTCCTAGCATTAACGAGACTTTTCCGACCGGGACGATACCCAATATATTTAAGCCTGCACTTCCCCATATAAGTATAAGGCAGATAACATGTTTCCATTCTGCTATTGCCGGAGAAAAATAACTGGCGTAGGTAACAAACAAAACCGGGTAAATAGCAAGATCAGCAAATGAATAAAGCCAGGTCCACCATCCTTCAAAAAAGGCCCAACGTCGGCCAAGCGCTCTATCTACCCACTTATAATACCCGCCGTTTACAGGCATCATGCTGTTAAGTTCCAGTACCATTAAAACAGCAGGCAGATCACATAAAAGGGGAACTATTATAAGCAATAAAAGGGCTCCGTTCTTTCCTGCATATTGGGTGAGTGGCTCAAGGCCGTAAGGGCCACCGGAAACAGTAAGGAATATAACAGCTGCAAGCGAAAAAGCTTTTAAAAGTTTAACCTTAGGAGATGCTGTTCTATTCATTAATATATTTAAAGGCTTGAAATGCAAATGTAAAAGTTAGAATGGGTTTAGAACGGCTTATTAGTTCAAATGATTCATTTTACCGTATTTAATTGTATTTTTGAACGATTAGAAAAATAGCCTATGCGTCCGAGTTTTGATGAAATATATATGGAATTAGCCTGTAAACTGGCTAAGCGTTCTCATTGCGTAAAAATGCAAGTGGGAGCAGTAATGTGTAAAGATACCCGCATCATATCATTGGGTTATAATGGTCCGCCTGCAGGAACACATAATTGTGATGAAGAATGGGCTCAAACAGGTTGCCCGAGAGATAGTAAGGGCGGTTGTTCACTAGCCATTCATGCTGAACAGAATGCTATAATATATGCCGCAAAGAACAAAGCAACCATAGAGGGTTCAACCATGTATGTTACCCTTTCACCTTGCCTTGCTTGTGCACGTATAATATTTACCGCCGGAATAAAGCATGTATTCTATCTTGATTCGTATGCTGATTATAAAGGAATCAGTTCAGATGAAGGAGTAGATTTTTTACGGAAATTCGGAGTGACGGTACATAGAATGAAATTGCCTCAAACAGTAGCTTAATAAACTATATGCAAGAAACTGCACCTGTTACACCTCACCCGGTATCTACCCGTAAACCGGTAATAATCGGAATATCGCAGGGAGATGTTAATGGTATCGGCCTTGAAGTGATTATAAAGACTTTCTCTGATCCTGCAATGCTGGAAATTTGTACTCCTGTGCTTTTCAGTTCGGGTAAAACAATTTCATACCATCGCAGAGCATTGAATGCCGAACACTTTAATTATAATATGATAAGCGGCCTTGATAATATACCTGCTCGTAAATTCAATTTATATAATTGTTACAACGAAGAAGTAGCAATTGAATTAGGCAAAGAAACTCCACAAGGCGGAGTATATGCAGTTAAATCATTACAAACTGCCTGCGAAGCATTGGAAAGAGGCAAGATCGAGGCACTTGTTACCGCTCCTATAAATAAACACAATACACATTCTGAGACTTTCCCCTATGCCGGACATACTGGCTATTTAGACGAGCGATTTGGAAAGGGAAATTCACTAATGATGTTAATATCAGGTGAACTGAGAGTAGCGTTATTAACTGAGCATATTCCAGTTTCTGAGGTTGCTGCTGCAATTTCTACAGATAGAATTCTTAAGAAATTAAGCATATTGAATAGAACCCTGAAAGAAGATTTCAGCATTCCGAAACCACGCATTGCAATTTTGGGTTTAAACCCACATGCCGGTGATGGTGGTACATTGGGTAAAGAAGAAGAAGAGATTATCATACCTGCAATTAAAAAAGCACAACAGGATAATTTATTGGTTTATGGACCATACCCGGCCGACGGATTCTTTGGTACTATAGCATTCCAGAAATTTGATGCTGTACTTGCAATGTATCACGACCAGGGATTAATACCATTTAAATACATGGCCTTTGAAACCGGTGTTAATTTCACTGCGGGGCTTTCGGTTATCCGCACTTCACCAGATCATGGAACAGCTTATGATATAGCGGGAAAAAATAAAGCATCGGAAGCTTCTTTTCGGCATGCTGTGTATATGACATGTGACTTGGTGCGTACAAGAAAAGAATACAAATCACTCGTTTCAAATCAGCTTAAAGTATCGGTTCCTCAGCGCGAAGGAGAATAAAATGATATGAAAAAGGTTGCTCTATATTATAATCCAAGATGTTCAAAGTGCAGAGAAGCACTTTGTTTGTTGGAAGAAAAAGGAGTAGAGACGGAGATTATAGAATATCTTAAAACTCCACCAACCGAAAAGCAACTTAAAGATTTACTTAAAAAACTAGGTTTAAAGCCTCAGGATATTTTGCGTAAGAAAGAGCCTTTATTTGAGAAGTTCAAGAATAAAAAACTGAGCGATGCAGAATGGATAAAAGTAATGTGTAAGAACCCCATACTTATCGAAAGACCTATTGCAATTGAAGGAAACAAAGCTGTAATAGGCAGGCCACCGCAAAACGTAATTGATTTATTAAAATAATATGGAAACCTTAAAACAAAAAGCTATGGAATTCAGAATTGAAAAGGACACAATGGGCCCGGTGCAGATACCTGCTGACAAACTTTGGGGCGCACAAACCGAACGTTCGCGCAATAATTTTAAAATAGGCGGAAATAAAATGCCTATTGAAGTAATTTATGCTTTTGCAATTTTGAAAAAGGCAGCAGCGCAGGCTAACATGGATCTGGGGGCGTTACCGAAAGACAAATGCGATATTATAGGTGAAGTATGTGATGAAATATTAGCCGGAAAACTGGATAATGAATTCCCATTGGTAGTTTGGCAAACAGGTTCAGGTACACAGTCAAATATGAACGTGAACGAAGTGGTTGCTAACCGTGCCCATATATTATTGGGTGGTAATTTAATGGATGAAAAAAAATCTATTCACCCGAATGATGATGTGAACAAATCGCAATCATCAAACGATACTTTTCCTACTGCTATGCACATTGCAGCATACAAACTGATCGTGGAGAATACAATACCGAACGTACAGTTATTGCGCGATACATTGGATAAAAAGGCAAAATCATTTAAAGATATCGTGAAGATCGGTCGCACTCACTTAATGGATGCAACTCCGCTTACATTGGGACAAGAATTTTCTGGTTATGTGTCGCAGTTAGACCATGGACTTAAAGCACTGAAGAATACACTTGCTCACCTTTCAGAATTAGCATTGGGTGGCTCTGCAGTTGGTACGGGCTTAAATACTCCCAAAGGATATGCAGTGCTTGTAGCGGAAAAAATTTCAAAAGTATCTGGCTTGCCATTTGTTACGGCTGAAAATAAATTCGAGTCACTTGCGTCACATGATGCAATGGTAGAAACATCAGGCGCATTAAAACAATTAGCAGTATCATTAATGAAGATTGCCAATGATATACGTTTACTTGCTTCCGGTCCTCGTTGCGGAATCGGTGAAATATTAATTCCTGAAAACGAACCGGGTTCGTCTATTATGCCTGGCAAAGTTAACCCTACTCAATGTGAAGCCATGACCATGGTTGCAGCGCAAGTTGTAGGTAACGATGTGGCAATTAGTGTAGGTGGAATGAATGGGCATTTTGAACTAAATGTGTTTAAGCCGGTTATCATATTTAACCTGCTTAACTCAGCAAGATTGATCGGTGATGCATGTAACTCATTCAACGAACATTGCGCAGTAGGTATAGAACCAAATCTTGCGGATATTGAGAAAAACCTCGAGAATTCGTTGATGTTGGTAACAGCACTCAATACTCATATTGGTTATGAGAACGCTGCCAAGATTGCTAAAACCGCACATAAGGAAAATAAAACCCTTCGTCAGGCAGCATTAGATTTGAAACTGGTTACAAATGAACAGTTTGACCAATGGGTTGACCCGAAGAAGATGATAGGTTCTTTATAGGTTCAGGCTAAGACTTAGGTTTAGTAGGAGTACCTTTCCTTTTTTTGTACTTGTTCCATAAAAGCTGGAACAGTAATGAGTATAGAATTATGTCTATAAAAACACCTATAAATGTGCCGTTATTAGAATCAACTAAATAGTTAAATACAAAACCGAAAGGCGCACATAAAACTATCCATATTGCTTCCCCAATAGGGGTTATATAATTATAGTATTTCCCGGAAATATCACTGACAATTATATAAAACGAAGGAAAAAACAGGATTCCTCCCGCAATTAAGGTGAGAATAAAAACTTTATATTTTACAAACCATTTACGCATCTCTTCTTACTACATAAGTAGCAGTCGCCTGCTGGGTAGGTGTAATTACTACATCACTTATATTTACATGAGCAGGTCGAGATGCAGAAAAATAAATTACATCGGCAATATCTTGTGGCTTTAATGCATCAATGCCTTTGTACACATTTTTTGCTTTAGCTTCATCGCCATGATAACGTACAATAGAAAATTCTGTTTCTGCCATACCGGGACAAATACCTGTGACGCGTATTCCATGGGGTAACAGGTCTATACGCGTTGCTTTGGTTAGGGCATCTACTGCATGTTTGGTAGCACAGTATACATTACCATTGGCATACACTTCTTTGCCTGCAACCGAACCTATATTAAAAATATGTCCCTTTTTATTCTGTATCATCAGCGGTGCAATGCAACGGGTAACATAAAGAAGGCCTTTAATATTTGTATCGATCATCTTTTCCCAATCATCAGTATTCCCTTCCTGAATGCTACTTAAACCACTCGCAAGCCCTGCATTATTTATCAGTACATCAATATTCTGCCATTTATCAGGCAGATTATTCAAATGCTTTTTTACTTCCTCCAGGTTACGTACGTCAAAATTCAAGGCCAAAACTTCTACGCCGTGTTTCTTTTCTAATTCATTTTTTACTTTTTCAAGCCTGTCAGTTCTTCTGCCAGTTATAATTATATTGTATTTATGTGTGGCAAACTCATGTGCTATTGCTTCGCCAAATCCTGCGGTTGCTCCTGTAACTAATATTGTTTTGTTCATGTGCTTAATTATGTATCTCAAAAGTAAGAAAGTATCCTAAATCGAAACAAATAGTATTCTTTGCACTTGGTTCTTAGTGGGTATAGTAATATGGCTCAGGCACGTATAATATTATGTTTTGGCGTCGTAGTTTTTAATAACTTTGTAAGAGATTAATTATGCGCTCAAAGATAACTATATTTATTTGTTTACTGCTTGGCAGTTTAACAGGGTTTTCACAAACCAAGGGGCCGGAAGCATATTTGGGATATGCCTCATTTAATACCTCTTCAGGAACAAGTTATTTTGAGACATATATTACTATTAGCGGCAGCAGTTTGGTTTTTGGGAAGGGCGACAATGGCAAATATGAAGGCAAAGTAAAAATAGCGGTTCAGTTCTCACAAGGAGATAGCGTTAAGACATCTGACGCATACAATATTCTTAGTCCTTTTATAGTAGATACGAATAAGAAACTAACTTTAAGAGAAGTAAATGTTCCGGCACAGGCAGATAGAGACGACACTATACTTGTAAATAGAAACATTGACAGTACTAATAAACGGCCCGATTTTAGTGCAGTCAGAAGGTATTGGTTGCCGAAAGGGGAATATTCCATTCAGATAAAGATAGAGGACAAAAATAGCCCCACAGCAAAAGTAGTTTCAGTAAAAGGCAAGGTAGATATTGGCTATTCTCCCGATACAATCGCAATTTCTGATGCGGAACTTCTCATGTCTTATTCCGAAACAAAGAAGCCAAGTTCTTTAACCAAGAATGGTTACAATATGGTCCCATACGTATACAGCTTTTTTCCTGCTGAAATACGAGCCCTGAATTTTTATACTGAAATTTATAATACTGCTAAAATTTTGCCTTCATCTAAATTTGTTATCAAGTATTATATTGAATCTGATGGTAGTCATACCGCTTTAAGTGATTATACAAAATGGACAGTGCATGAATCAGATACCGTTGTGCCGATCCTTGGTGGTTTTAATATAGAAAAACTACATACCGGAAAATATAATCTGGTTGTTGAAGTAATAGATAAGAATGATAAGAAACTGGCTTCGCGTGAATACAACTTTATCAGGAATAACCCGATAGATAACCAGAACGTAGTAAATAAGAATCTTGCTGAGGTTTCTATAGAGGGCACTTTTGTATCGCAGATCAATAATAAGGATTCGTTGAGGGAATTTGTCAAATGCCTGACACCAATAGCCAACTCAGACGACAGATATTTTATTGACCTTGTAAATAGTAAAACTGATACTGTGCTTTTAAAAAGATTCTTTTATAATTTCTGGATATCGCATAACCCGGTAGACCCTAAAAAGGCGTGGAACGATTATTACGTGCAGGTTCAATTGGTAAACCATAAATTCGGAACATCATATAAAAAGGGTTACCAAACGGATCGTGGCAGAGTGTATTTAGAATACGGAGCTCCAAGCCAGCGAGACCAGTCAACTATTAATGCGGATAGTTATCCTTATGAAATATGGGAGTACTATAAACTTGCTGATGGTGAATCGGACAAGAAATTTATCTTTTATGAGCCATCGCTTGCAACAAATGATTTTGTATTACTTCATTCTACGGTTAAAGGCGAGGTGCAAAACAGGCAATGGCAACAGGTATTGTATGGCCAAATTTTAATGCCACCTACCAGTGTTGACCAGAATAATTTGCCAATTCCAAGCCAGACCGGTGATAACGTACTCGATGAATTTAACAACCCTCGTTGATATACCTGAATCAATAAAATGCAGGTAGCCGTAGTTATTCTGAATTGGAATGGCAGAAAATTCCTTGAACAATTTCTTCCGCTTGTTGTAAAACATACAGGCAGCGATGCTGAAATATATGTTGCGGACAACGCTTCTACAGATAATTCCGTTGAATTCCTGAAAAAAAATTACCCTACGGTTCATTTAGTTGAAAACCCGGTGAATGGTGGCTTTGCTGTCGGGTACAATATGGCGCTTAGCCTTATTAAGGCTGATTATTATGTATTACTGAATTCAGATGTAGAAGTAACTGCAAACTGGGTAAAAGCGCCGGTTGAAATGTTGCAAAAAAACAGTGATGTAGTAGCAGTCCAGCCTAAAATAAAATCGTTCTTTGAACCGCAAATGTATGAATATGCAGGTGCTGCGGGTGGATATATTGATGTTTATGGTTACCCGTTTTGCCGTGGACGCATTTTTGATACTATTGAAAAAGATGAAGGACAATACAACGATGAAAAGGAAATTTTCTGGGCAACGGGTGCTTGTTTATTTATAAGGGCTTCTATTTTTCATGAAATGGGTGGTTTTGATGAAGACCTTTTTTCGCATCAGGAAGAGATTGACCTATGTTGGAGAATGAAATTGAAAGGATATAAAATAATGTATAGCCCTGGTTCGGAGGTTTTACATTATGGCGGGGGGATGTTGCCAAAGTCAAATCCATTTAAAACGTATCTGAATTTCAGGAACAACCTGATAATCCTGACAAAGAACCACCCTACCCGAGCATTAAGGAAAATGGTTTTTCAACGAATGATCTTAGATGGCCTTGCAGCTTTTCGATTTTTAATGAAGGGCGATTTTGGTGATTTTAATGCAATTATTAAGGCTCATTTGCATTTTTACGGATCACTGAAAAAGACTTGGGCTAAGCGAAATATTATACAAGCTTCAGTTACAAGCCCTGAAGTTACAGCCATTTACAGGCGAAGCATTGTACGGAAATATTTTTTGCAGGATAAAAAACTTTTCTCCCAGTTGGATAGTAAAGATTTTTACTGAAAATGGATTGGAAGTCAGCATTAAATGGGTTCAAAGCATATCTGCGTTTGGAAAAATCGGTCTCCGAAAATACGTTGGAAGCTTACTATCACGATGTAGACTTATTGCGAAAATTTCTTGATGAGAAGCAATACAATATTTCACCTGACAAGATACAACTAAAGAATTTGCAGGAATTTCTTGCCTGGATAGGGGAAACATCGATAGTAGCAAGGAGCCAGGCCAGGTTAATATCGGGCATAAGGGCATTTTATAAATACCTGCTTATGGAAGATGTGATTCAGCAAAGTCCTGCCGAATTACTTGAGCTTCCTAAGCTTCCGCAAAAATTGCCCGAAGTGCTGAGTATAGAGGAAATAGATATGATAATTGAACAAATTGATTTGAGTAAACCTGATGGAGCAAGAAATAAAGCTATGCTCGAAACATTGTATTGTTGCGGTTTACGTGTGTCTGAGCTTGTAGGACTTAAAATTACTGATGTATATTTTGATGAAGGTTATATTAGAGTAATAGGAAAGGGAAATAAACAGAGAATTGTCCCAATAGGCAATAGTGCAGCTAAGTTTATTCGGATATATATGGACGGCATTCGCTGCCATTTAACGATAAAGAAGGGTGCTGAAGATATTTTGTTCCTGAACCGGAACGGAAATAAAATATCGAGGGTTATGGTTTTTCTTATTATTCAAAAATTGAAGGAAAAAGCAGGATTACATAAACACATATCCCCCCACACATTCCGTCATTCATTCGCCACGCATTTGATAGAGGGTGGGGCAGACCTACGTGCTATACAGGAAATGCTGGGGCACGAAAGCATAACTACCACAGAGATATACACCCATCTTGACAGGGAATACCTGAGAGATGCGATTCTGCGGTTCCATCCCCGAAAATAGCCCTGTTAATTTTAATCGAATAAGTGTTGGAGAAAAAAATCTATTTTCTATATTTGCTAACAGTAATTAATTCCATAGGAATTTTTATTTGTATAAAAATATAAACTATGTCAGTATATCGCTTTAAAGTATATTTTGAGGATGACGAAAATGTATGGCGTGATATTGAGATAAAGTCTACGCAGACATTTGAAGATTTTCATTTTGCTATTCAAAGGGCAATAAATTTTGACGATGCACACAGCGCTTCTTTCTTTGTAAGTAATGATACTTGGCGCAAAGGAAAGGAAATAAGGATACTTCGCAGCCGCAAGGCTTTGCAAAGCGGAACCTGGATGCACGAAACAAAGATAGCCAAGTACGTAGAGGATCCTCATCAGAAATTCGTGTATGAGTTTGACCCGGAAGGAACCTGCTGGGTCCTTTTTACAGAACTTTCAAAAATTCTACCTGATTCACCTATTGATTACCCAAGGGTAGCAAAATCAGGAGGCGTTGCTCCTGCTCAATACATAGTAACCACACCCGCTGATGTAGTGGAAGAAGAAGATGATGAACTGCATATAGAAGAAGATGATAATTATGTTCACAAGGTGGCCGAGCACTTCGATGAAGGAGAAGCACACGGTGAGGAAACTCCTATGCCATTGCGCACCAAGTCAGAAGCTGAAATGGAAGGCGAGCCTGATATGGTTGCTGCTGAAGAAGATGAAGGTGTAGAAGGTATAGAAGAAGAAGAAAGCGGCTTCGAAGAAGAGGAAGAGGCTTAACCCAAATATTACTTTGTCAAAAAAACTACTGATAGCAATTGTAGGCCCTACTGCTGTCGGAAAGACAGCACTTGCAATTCATATTGCGGAAAAATACAAAATAGAGATACTTTCTGCTGATTCACGCCAGTTTTATAAGGAAATGGAGATTGGTACGGCCAAGCCCTGCGCAAACGAATTGAACAGAATACCCCATCATTTTATAAATACCCTGTCGATACACGATGCGTATAATGCAGGTAAATATGAGGAAGAAGCGATTATCTGCCTCGATAAATTATTTTCAACTCATGATACAGCTATTATGGTTGGTGGTTCCGGGCTCTTTATAAATGCTTTGTGCAATGGCTTTGATGAGTTGCCTGACGCAGATGATATGTTCCGTACCAAGTATGAAAATATATTGAAAGAACAAGGTATTACAGCCATACAACAAGAACTTAAGGAGAAGGACCCGGTGTATTATGAAACAGTCGACAAGAATAATCCAAGACGATTAATACGTGCATTGGAAGTGATACATAGTACCGGCCTGCCCTATTCACAATTCAGAAAAAAAGAAGCAAAATCAAGAAGTTTCTCTGTATATAAGATAGGCCTTACAATGGACAAGGAAGAACTTCGTAAAAGAATAGACAAAAGAGTTGACGAAATGTTTGCCATGGGCTGGCTAGAGGAATGCATGAAGCTTTATCCTTATAAAGAATTAAATGCACTCCGAACAGTAGGTTATACAGAACTATTCGATTTTATTGAAGGGAAATCCAATTGGGAGACGACCGTACAAAATATAAAAACCAATACCTGGCATTATGCAAAAAGGCAACTTACCTGGTTTAGAAAAGATAAAGACATTAAATGGTTTTCTCCTGCTGATATATTAGAAATAGAGAAATATATTGATCATATATATATACCAATGCAGTAAGGTCATGATCGATATCCGCAAGGATTATATATCCATTCGAAAACCTATATTATTTGTTATTGTAGCTGAATTTTTCATTCAGTTGGTTGCAAATGCATTATTATACATATTGCCTTTGTATATGCATATTGCCAACTACTCTGATGGAGAAATTGCACAACATGTTTCGTACAGGTTTTTGGGGGTAGTGCTTGCATCTATTCCCTTAGGGTTTTTAATAAAGGGCAAGAAGTTAAAATGGTTCTTTATTCTTACGGGTATTTTTATGCCCTTGTTCACCGTAGCTTCTTTACTTGCAATTTCGTTTCACGAAGAATTACTAATTGACTTAACCCAGTTTTTTATTGGGGTGTTTTTCTCTTTTTTTAGTGTGGCTGTACTTCCGTATATAATACGTAATGAAAAGAAAGAAAATCAAACGGGTGCAATGTCTTTACACTATGCTGTAATAAGTATAGGTACGGTAGTAGGCGGCTTAATGGTAGGCTTCCTGAATAAGTTAAACCCTGTGTTATTTAACGAAAGAAATGTTCTGATACTAATTGGATTAACCGGGTTACTGAACCTTTATTTTTTACTGAAAGTAAAGATAGATGAACATGTTCCTGTAACACAGAATAAGAAAGTTCAATTGAAAAGAGATTTCGACTGGATGCGCATTTTTTATACCCTGTTGCCAAGCGTATTCATTGCATTGGGTGCAGGATTAACTATTCCGTTTATCAGTCTGTTCTTTGTTCATGTGCATAACATAAGTACTAGTGTTTTTGCATTTATGAGTTCTTTATCTTCTATACTTATTGTAATGGCCACCTTATATATTCCCCACTTAAAGCGCAAATTAGGTATGCGTTCCTCACTTACATGGATACAATTAATTGCGGTATTGGCTTTGGTGATAATGGCTACTACGCAGTATTACAATATGTATTCAATAGCGATAATAATTGCTATTCTCGCATATTTTATACGCAATCCGCTTATGAATATGGTTGGGCCATTAACATCTGAACTTTCTATTGGTTATGGCGGTGAAAGAAATGGAGAGATCATAAGCGCATTTATGTTTGCCATAGCCTGGGGCGGATACTATATAAGCGCCATTGCATTCAAATATCTAAGAAATGCGAATGTTGATTATGCCACTATATTTTATATAACGGCTATCCTTTATTTACTCGGCATACTCTTCTTCTATATAATAGCCGGCAAGCATTCAAAAATAAAGCCTGTGGTATAACTTTGACGGTTAGAAGTACAGTAAATGGAATTTGAATTTTTTCCGGCTGAATTCCAAAGTAGGCATGGGTATTTTAATAAAGGAAACTGTGCCGAATAAGGCTTTTAAAGCACCCGATCTTGTATTTATCCTTGTAAGATCAACATCAAGCGAACAATAATATTGCCTGTACCGGTCAAAGCAAATTTCTTCTCCGTTGCTATTATACATAATGGGGTTAGTTGTTCCTCCCGTCATACCTTCTGCGCCATATCCAAAATCGAGACAAAGCCAGTTGGGAATTTTGTTGCCTTTTGGCAGAAAAGATGCTATAGCAATTGCAAACCAATATGTTTGCCCGTTATAGTCCTTAATACTTTGTTCAACCAAATTATCGCCTAATTCATCGGGCCTGTATTCTGCATACATGGTGGGATGGAATGATATTTTCATACTAACTCTTTGTTCTTTCCACGCTCCTTCCTGAACTCCGTATAAGCTGGCACCGGCAGTGTTAGCTATCATATCACCAATCGAAAAGCCCCATGCGCTCGAAAACCCATCGAATATTTCAATATTGGATTGATAAGCCATTCCAAGTGCCATTCCATAATTGGTAGAGGAAGACCGGTTAAGACCACTCCATGAATAAAGGGCAGACATGATCCGGCTTAATGTATAGGCCGTTAAAGTATGCCCGAACTTATCCATTTGTAGCCATTCTTTATTATCATTAAACAGATGAAAAGAAGAATGGGCGTAATTTTTATACCATAATAGATTAAGCCCGATCATTGAACCTGCATATAACCCACCTTGAGCAACCAATACAGGCACAAGCCGATTGTTATTTTGACTTGTGGAAGGCGTAAAGAAATTATTACTTGTTTGGGCTGTTGAAATAGAGCCAAAACAGGTTAATAACCAGTATGTTACTAATATTTTACTTAAAAAAGCCTTTAGTTCCAATTTTTTTATAATTTTGCGCCACATAAACCAACAAAATCATTTTAAAATGAAAAAGTTATCAATCGTTGCTGCTCTTCTGTTCGCTTTTGGAACAGTTGCTTTTGCTCAAGACAAAGCTACTACAACTACTACTACAGACAAGAAGGCTACTACTGAAAAGAAGTCTGATGGTAAGAAGACCGAAAAGAAATCTGACAAGAAGACCGAAAAGAAGACTACAACTACAGCTCCTGCTGACAAGAAGTAATTTGTCTGAATTTATTAAAAAAGGCCGTTTCATTGAAACGGCTTTTTTTATGTCTGTTATTGCCAAATCCATCATTTACCAAAAGAATGTATATATTCCAAATAAAGTCCTGCACCACCAAAATAGCCGGGCAGTATCAACCCTGGTAAATGATTAAGTACCATTCTGAGGGTTGAATTGTGGCATTGTTTAGAAAACATAATTGCCATATTCAGGCTTGTATAACCACTGTAGCCCACTTGTAAAGCTGTCATCCATCCGTTTGCCAAAAATTTATCGCCCTGCGCATAAATGTAACCTATATCATTGGCATTAAAAATATAGTTGTAGCCTAATTCAAGGTGGTATTTACCAAAATCTGTATTGCTGTTTATGCTTAATGTTGAAGGAATCGTATAGAAAAAAGATTTTCTCTGAAAAGGTAAATACTTATTTTGCAAACTATCTTTTGATACGCTATTGAAACTTACATTCTGCAGATCTGAAATGCTATTTATGCTCACTCCATCATAATAATACGATGTGTCTTTTTTGTAATACAACGATCTGTTATTCCAGTATAGAAAGCCAAGATCGTTGACGCTGACCGAAATAATACCCAGGCGCTTGCCTAATTTATACGGTGCCCTGAAGTAAATATCCATTGAAGCACCGTATCCGTTTATGTAAGCGGCATTGCCCGATGTATCGCTTCGGTATGATTCAGCATCGGAACTAAGTTGTATATATTGGCCGTTAGGATCGGTATAGAGTTGGCCGTTACGTTCATTGATGGTAAGTAACTGGTGAGCTGCAAGAAATGAAAGTCCAATGCCAAGTTCTGCCTTACCATTAAAGTTTGTGCAAACCAAACCAACCTGGGCCTGCTGGTAGCTTAACATATTTAATGAGAAAGGCATTAAATAAGCAGTTTTCCCTGCATACATAGCATTACCGTAAAATGCAAGGTTAAAAACATCGGGTGAAAATGTACTATTGATATAAGACTTATGCCTGAGTGCGAAGAAAAAATTAAATACTCTTTGCCCTATAGTATCGCAATGCCATACTCCGTATACGCCATAATTTATTTCGGCATCGATCCGGTTAAACTCTTGAAGGTTATTTGAGACCTGCTTTTTGAGGCTATTACTTATATAATTGCCTTGCAGAAAATTGGCTGCAAATAATGTGGTAATACAGGTAGAAGAAAAATCTGCATTGCCATATATTCCGGCAGTAAAATCTTTTTGAGCAGGTACCTGCACCAAGGCATCATTCCACTGTGCCTTAACGATAGTAGACAATATAACTGCCAGAAAAATTAATGCACTCCTCCTCACACGTTAATAATAGTTTATCCTTTTACCTGGTAATCGAAATTACCTATCAGCTTAATATTGAGTTGATAGGTATCGTATATTTTACTGTATTTAACAGGAGTACAAGTACTGCAACCCGTGTTAAAAGTAGCTTTAACAATAATGTTTTTTGTAGTAAACAAAAGGTTTGCGTGATAGCTATCAAGTGGAATGGTAAGGACAGAATTATCAGGCGTGGTTACCATTCCATTTGCATTTGGAATACCGGCTGCAATGGTTTGACCAAGGCCTAAAATGGAATCTACTATATGCATATTATTGTCGAGCAGATATATCTGCAACCCGGCACTGAAGGGAAACAGGTTAGAGGCATACAGTGTAAAAGTTCCGCTTTTTATCTGCTTTGCCTGGCTCGAGGTTGCAAAACTGACAGGCATAGTATCTTCCAATGTCAGGTTATTGGCTGCCAGATATAAGGGTACCGAAATATCAAAATAAGTTTTAATACCATATCCGTAATAAGCAAAGTCTGTATTGCCAGATACATTACCCAATGGATCGGTAGTTAACTGCAGCTTATAATCAATAGCAGTAGGTAAATTATCTATCCATTGAATAATATTTGAATTTGAACTGTTTAAAGAAAAACTTTGAATGGAAGGAATTACCGGTGATGAAGGAATAGCTGTTTCCTTTGCCCGGTTAATATTAATTGCATTATGCACAATACTTGCAGTAAGTGGAATATTTGTTCCACCAGGACGTGGATTCATTGAGATAAGCGAATCAATATATAAACGACCATCAACACCAAAGCCGTTTTCCAGTGTGAAATCAACATTCACATTTTTCAGGTTAAGATTTCCGCCCGTTATTTTATTGAATAAAGAAAAGACAGATTTTGATGGCCCGATCGTTTTCTTTGATTCCCCGAAATAGCCTTGTCCATATTCAGGAACAATATTATAAAACGTAGCGGTTATAATTACTGAATCCTTATACCATAAATTATATGTACCGGCTGAGGGGTCAAGAATCCCGGTAAGTCTTGTTATGATAGTGTTATAGGCATTGTGCAGCGGTCCGGTAAAATCGACACTATAGCCATCTAAAGGCATAATCAGCGAATCAACTCCTTTAATCCTTGCAGTATTATTACTGTTTGAGATGGCAGCAGGAACTTTGAGTGATATGAATAAGGGGCCTGATTTCGTAGCACTTGGAACAACATAACTGAAATCAGTAACTGCCAATATGGTGCTTTCTACTTTGAATTTTACAAAACCCGATTTAATTACTGCTCTTGTTAGGTTTGCACTACCAATATTATAATTTGTAACTGAATCAATACCTGCTGGCAATATAGATTGACCAGGAGAAACTGCGACTTGAAAAGGAATGCCGCCATAAACATTAGCAAGTGTTGTATCCGGAATTCTTAGTAAACTATCAAGATTTAAACTATAAAGTGAATCATGCAATACAAGTGTAACGGAACTGTCAGAATTATTGACAGTGTTTACGCCGGTAACAATATTATTGATGGAGAGCGTGGTTTTAATAAGCGGGGCCAGGATCTGTGTATCCCATGAAGGTCCTGAATTTTTCCTGCACGATACAATGCCAAATATGACAAGAAATAATAGAATTGTTTTTTTTGCTTTTGTCATAAGCGGAAATGCCTGTTACATCTATGACAAACTTAACGATTTTGGGGATATAAACCATATAACCTGCTATTTTTGTAGTACTGAGCATCTATGATAAAGGAAAACTTGAATACTATTGATAGAACGCCTCTCAATTTTGTAATTGGGAAGGAGCGGTCGGGGACTACCTTATTACAGGTGATGCTTAATTCACATCCGAACATTGTGGCGCCACCTGAATCGCGGTTCATAGTAATGTTCTATTATAAATATGGTTTAATAAAGACTTGGTCAAAGGACGATATCAGGAGTTTCTGCAATGATCTTTTTGTTGAGAAGATATTTGAGGGTTACTGGAATATAAATAAGGAGGAATTATATAATTCGTTAATACAAGTTAATGAAGAGTTGACATACCCTTTACTTTGCAAACTTGTATTTTACTACTTTGATAAGACTTCAAAGAACATAAAATTATTAGTAGATAAAAACCCATTGTATTATTATTTTCTGCCTGAACTGAATGAAGTATTTCCTTCTGCAAAATACATTCATATTGTAAGAGATTACCGGGCCAATATATTAAGTCATAAACGTGTTGTAAGTGTTAACCTGAGCATGGCCGATATGGCTTACAGGTGGCTAAAGGTGAATGAGAATATTGAAAAAATTAAAATGAGATCACCTCAACAATGGCTTACCATAAAGTATGAATCATTGGTTACAGATACTGAAACCACAATGCAGCAAATATGCTCATTTTTTAACATTCCTTACGATAAGGGAGCTATAGAAGAACATTATACCAAATTATTTCCAAGTTTTTACGAAATGCAAGACTCTGCGGAGTTTAACCGATTTCATGGAAAAGTGTTTGAACCTGTGAAGACATCATTTATCGATGAATGGAAAAACGAGATGAAGGAGAAAGATATCAGTGTTGCAGAATTAATAGCCGGACAATTTGCAGAAAAAACATACGGTTATAAAAAGTATTTAGATCGTAAGGAATTTAAGTTAAGTAAAGTGAAAATGTTCGCTATTAAGCTGAAGTATTCAATCATTAGCGAATATTTACATGCGTTATTAAAATACAGGTGGGTTTACTTTATGCACAGAGGATTCTTAAGATATATATTACAAAATGACAAGGGAGGAAATAGATAAAATAAAAAATGTACCCATTGTATTTATAGTAGGTAAAGGCCGTTCAGGCACTACCTTACTGCAAGCGCTTTTAAACTCGCATCCCAATGTAATTGCTCCACCCGAGTCGAAATTCATAGTTATACATGCCTCACGGTTCGGAAAGAAGACGAAATGGACTCGAAGTGATATCTTCTCTTTTGTAAATGTTTTATATACCGAATTCTTTTTTGTTGAATTCTGGAAACTTGATAAACAAAAACTTACTGATTCATTTCTTGCTGCAATTGACTATTTGGATTACTCTTTGGCTTGTAAAATAGTTTATTACGCCATGCATGGTCAAAAAGAGAGCATTGTACTTCTGTCGGATAAAAATCCTTTTTATTCAATCTTTATCCCGACACTATTAAGAGTATTCCCCGATGCGCGATTCATACACCTTGTGCGCAACCCCAGGGACAATATTTCAAGTACATTAAGGGCATTTAAGTTGAAAAATACAATTTACATGTCCCTGCAATGGCTCATGTTTAATAAGATAATTGAAAATAATAAGCAATTATTGCCCGAAAAATATTTCACGCTGCGCTATGAGGATATGGTAAATGACGTTAAGGCTGTAATGGAAAGCATATGTGAATTTTTGCAGATTCCATTCAGTGAAAAAATGACAGAGATAAACAGAACGGAGATAAAGGATACATACTTGAGTGAAAAGATGGCCATGGAGGAGAATAAAAAAAGCATGCTGGAGCCGATAAGCACTAAAAATATTGATAAATGGAAGAAGGAATTGAATGCCGAAGATATTTCTATAGTTGAAAGTATAACAGCTAATTATGCGTTTAAAAAGTATGGCTATCTACCGGATGATAAAAACATTAAAAGTAAGCCTCCTTATTTTAGAATAGCAATATGGAAGATCATCTATTTTATATGGCTCCCGTTTACAAGGTTTAGGTATAAAGCACATTCAATAAATGTTATCTATTCTAAGCTTAAAAAAGTAATAAACAAAAACGTTAAGCCTGAATGGGGCGAAGTTATCAATTAGTGTTATTGTCTTATGAGTTGTCTAAGCTGAATGCATGCGGTACCTCTCCTTCTGCTTCAGGTAAGAATCAATGTGTCTTTCTTTTTTGCTTGGGTAAATATCCGGTATGGTTACCAGTATTCCTGTTTCTTCTACACCTCCAAACTCAGGATTAAGGCAGGTGCCAAAGGTTTTCATGGTTGATGAAAGGTTCATATACGAGTTTACCAAAGGAGGAATATTTTCTCCTAATGCCCGTACTGACTGGTTAAGAATGATATGTCCTTCTTTATAATCTTTACCTTTTAATTTGGTGGCAAACCTGTACATGTCGTGATTCAAAGGAAGTTCATCAAGTGGTACAACTAAACTCTCTTTATTCGGGAAGTAATATTGCATGAAATATAATATCATATCGCGTGCCCTTACATTAAAATGACGATACATGGTTACCTTACCGAAAAAGTATTTCATGTCCGGGTTATCAACAACCAATGCCCCGAGGCCATCCCATAAATTATCCAGGGAGAACAAACCTTTTCTGTTGGCTGAAGAAGGCTGGTAATCGGGTTGTACGAATGACCTCCCTAATTCAATGGTGGTAGGGAAGTAATCCTTCAAAAATTTTGCACTGAATTCAAATAATTCAACCGTTGCCAACTGTATAATATCGTTCTTTACTTGCGCGTCCTTGCAGCGTATATAACGATAGGAACCAACAATGGCTTTATCATCTGGGCTCCATACAATTAGCTGGTAATATGGTTTTTCCCCTGTGTCAAATTCATCAAGGTCCATAGCCTTGCCTGTGCCACCGCCTGCATAACGGAATGTAAGTTCACGCAATCTGCCAATTTCTTTTACAACATTTGGCGCATTGTGGTAGGTTACAATGTAAATTTCATTTTTGCCGTAATTAGTGTTACGTACAAACTTATCGCGTGTCAGTTCAGAAGCGAGTACATCGGCTGGAACAGGTGGAATTATAGGTTGCATGAATATTTTTTTAGTGTCAGGTTTTAATAGGGCTTGTAAACAGGCTCTCTTTTACGATATTTTCTTTTTTTTGATACAATTCATCCTGGAACATTACGGCCATCTGGGCATCATTGCCCGACTCCATAAAGATAGTAAAAGGAATGGGTTTGCCAAAATATACTACTATGCGCTTGTTCTTTTGGCCGAACATTTCATCTGGCAGAAAGAACATTTCAATATTTACTTTAATTCCCAACCTTTTTCTCCACCGGGCAAAATTGTAAAAGAAGTTTGAATTCCTTCCTTCTACCCAAATAGGAATTATATCTTTTTGATAATATTTTGCTTTCGTAATAAAGCTTTTCTTCCAGCGAAGGTCTTTAATGGTTTTGTCCTCTTGTCTTCGTGATACGAGGCCTGCAGGAAAAATTGGAATGGCATTATCTGACCGGTAAACAGAATCTACCAGCTCTAACATAGGCCGTGTACTATTGCCATTTATATTAACCGGAACAAGAATATTATCGAGATTTTTTATTGCCAGTAATAATTCATTTACAAAGAACTTTATATCGGTGCGTACCTTAGCTATCGAACTTATGATTGCAAGCCCGTCGAGCCCGCCAAGCGGGTGGTTGGCGGCAAATATATAACCACCATATTTCGGAATATTTTCGAGGCCTTCAATGAGCACTTTAACACCCATACCCTCAAGTGCAGCATCAACAAATGCAATACCGCGCGTGTCCTGGTGCTCATCAAGGAATTTGTTTAGCTCATCTTCATGAACGGTCCTTTTTACATAGTTTATCAGGAATCGTGGTATAAACCTGTAAGCCTTCGGTGCTTTAGTTCTTAGTAACTCATCAACATTGATCTGCAACTTAACCACGAGGTGTTTTTCCTTTAAAAAAGTCCTGAATCTCCTTTCAACAAAGATAATAAAATGTTAATGTAGAAAAATCTTAGGAATCGTTATCGCTTTTCCCACAAATTCCCCCTTTCAATTTTAAGTTCAATCTGATCCTGGTTTTTGTAAGTCTTTTTTCTAATAAATCAGGTTTTTCTTTCTTCATTTCGCTTGCCTCCCACCAAAAAGTTAATAACGTTAACTTAACACAAATAGCCTTAGAAAGCCTGCTAATTAAGCTATTTAATTTTTTTATTCCGGTGTGAAATTTAACGATTTGTTAAAGTTTTCAACAAAGTGGGAGAAAGTGGTAAAATGTGGGAATTTTTTCACTACTTTTACACCACAATAAAAAATAACCTACGTGGCAGCGCTAATTGGAGAATTTGAATGCAAACTTGATGAGAAGGGAAGGCTCATGCTTCCTGTCGGATTCAAGAAGCAGCTGCCTGCCAAAGAACAAAAGCGGTTTGTGGTTAACCGCGGGCTTGAAAAGCAACTTAACCTGTGGCCACGCAAGGAATGGGATAAAGAAACAGCCCGCTTGAATACACTAAACCTGTATGTTCAGAAGAATAGAGAGTTTGTAAGAAAGTTCAATAACGGCGCTACTGAAGTAGAGCTTGACGGTTCAGGCCGTTTGTTATTGCCGAAGCCACTAATGCAGTTTGCCGGTGTGGATAAAACTGCCGTTCTATTTGGTTTCTCCAACAGAATTGAAATATGGTCGAAACAGGAATACGATAAATACATGAAGCAGGGCACCGATGATTTTGCCGCCCTTGCCGAAGAAGTAATGGGAAAACAACCAAATGACGGTATTGGAGATGTATCATAGGCCGGTACTTCTGAACGAAAGTATCAAAGGGTTAAACATCACAGATGGAGGAATATACGTCGACGCTACATACGGGGGAGGAGGACACACAAACGCAATACTGGAGAAACTTAAAAAAGGAGCAGTTATAGCTTTTGACCAGGACAAGGATGCCCTTGCCAATGGTAATTCGGATAGCCGCTTAACTATACTTCATTCAAATTTTCGTTACATGGCAGCTGAGTTGAATGCCAGGGGAATAGAAAAAGTGGATGGTATACTGGCTGACCTCGGAATCTCTTCTCACCAGATAGACACTCCGGAAAGAGGTTTCTCTACACGATTTGATGCTCCGCTTGATATGCGTATGAATAGTGATGCTGCCCTTACCGCAGCATATATAATAAATACATATACAGCCGGAAAACTTCAAAAAATGTTTTCAGAATATGGTGAAATAACCAATGCAGCAAATCTTTCCCGTGTTATTGAAAAAGCAAGGGCTGTAAAGCATATACAGACCACCGGCGAACTAATAGAGGCAATTAAATCATGTACCCCGCCTCAAACTTCTCACAGGTACCTGGCTCAGGTATTCCAGGCACTGCGGATAGAGTTGAATGAAGAAGTGGAAGCATTAAAGGACATGTTGCGCCAGAGCGAAACACTGCTGAATAAGGGGGGAAGACTAGTGGTTATATCCTACCATTCGCTAGAAGACAGGCTGGTAAAGAATTTTATACGTAGTGGGAATTTTGAAGGAATACCGCAGAAAAATATGTATGGCCATGACCTGCGCCCTTTTGAACCTGTAACAAAAAAACCAGCGGTTCCCGGTGAAGAAGAAACAGCATCGAACAGCAGGTCGCGAAGTGCAAAAATGAGAATTGCAGAGAAGATATAAATGAAGAACAGGTTAAAAATAGAATTAGAAGAAGAACAGAAAGCCAAGGAGGCAATGCTGAATGCGGCTCCTCCAGTGGAAGAAGTTGTTTCTGAGCCTGCTCCTAAAAAGAGTAACGTGGTTGGTCGTACTGTATCTTCTGTGGTAAGTGGCCGTTTTCTTATTACCGATAGCACCTTGCAACAAATGCCGTTTTTATTCTTTATTGCCTTTTTATGCCTCTTATATATAGCTAACGGATATTTCGCGCAATCGAAGGATAGGGAACTGGATACGTTAAATACGCAGATAAAGGAATTTAATACACAGTTCCAGATTTCGGAAGCGAAATTGATGTACTTGAGCAAAGAATCGGAAGTGGCAAGGGCAACTACCAAAATAGGATTGAAGGAATCGGTTATACCGCCGCAGAAAATTGTAATTGATAATAAAGTAGCAAGCAAATAAATGGAAGCAAGAAAAGGCACATTGCTCCGTACGTATCTTCTATATACATCAATGTGCATACTGGGTATTGTTATTATCGCCAGGGTAATAACGATACAGTATTTACAGGGAAGTAAATGGAAAGCTGCCGCTGCTAATATGACCACTTCATATTATACTATAGAAGCAATGCGCGGTAATATATATGCGGCCGATGGTAACCTGTTGGCAACATCATTACCCTATTATGACATTGCAATGGACGTGAATACTGATTATCAGACTGATGAATTATTTAATTCGAAGATTGATTCACTAAGCCGTTGTTTCGCACAATTATTCAAAGATAAATCGGCCGATGAATATTACAGGGCATTGAAAAGTGCACGTTCATCCGGTCAAAGATATGTATTACTTCACAAAGCAGCCTCTTACGAACAATTACAAAAAGTAAAACATTTCCCAATTCTCCGCTTGGGTAGAAACAAAGGTGGAATGATAGTGGAACAGAATTACAAGCGTGAACTGCCATTCCGCGATCTGGCTGAACGTACTATTGGTTATACACGTGATAATATAAGTGTTGGATTAGAATGCGCGTTTGATGAATACCTGAGAGGTGATAGCGGCCGTGTGTTGATGGAAAAATTGGCCGGTGGAGTAAAAGTTCCTATTAATACAGATGATGATGTACAGCCGCAAAATGGAGAAGATATTGTTTCTACCATCAATATAAATTACCAGGACGTTGCTGAAACCTCATTACGTGAGCAACTTATAAAACACCATGCTGACCATGGTTGTGTAGTGTTAATGGAAGTAAAAACAGGAAGAGTATTAGCTGCGGCAAACCTTTCACGTAAAGATTCGGCAGAAAAATACGAAGAGTCATATAATTATGCATTGGGCGAAGCTGCTGAGCCGGGTTCAACTTTCAAGCTCTCTTCATTAATTGTAGCAATGGAAGATGGCTATGTAAATAATACGGATAGCGTAAACCTTGAAAACGGAACACATCAGTATTCTGACCGTGTAATGCACGATGCTGAACACGATGAATCTGGCTGGGTTACCGTACAACGTGCATTTGAAATGTCATCGAACGTGGGCATTTCCAAGATCATATATAAGTATTATGCCAACCAACCAAAGAAATTTGTTGATGGTCTTTGCCGATTAGGATTAAATGAACCGCTTCATTTAAGTATACCCGGAGAAGGTACACCTCGTATGCCTGACCCTTCTGATAAAAAAACATGGAGTGCAGTGAGCCTTCCGTGGTTATCTATTGGTTACGGTGTTAATGTTACCCCGTTACAAACATTAACAGTTTACAATTCAGTTGCGAATAATGGGATAATGGTAAAGCCGCGATTCGTTGATGCCTTAATGAAGAATGGTAAGGTGGTAAGGTCATTTCCGACACAGGTAATTAATCCGGCGGTTTGTTCTTCTACTACATTAAAAAAAGTAAGAAAATTACTTGAAGGTGTTGTATTACGAGGTACAGCGAAGAACCTGAACAACACGGTATATTCAATTGCAGGTAAAACAGGAACAGCGCAGATATCTACGCATGGTATATATAAAGTAGATGGAAAGATCAATTACCAGGCATCGTTTGTCGGATACTTCCCTGCCGATAACCCTGAATATTCCTGTATCGTGATCATGAACTCTCCAAGCTCTGATGGGTATTATGGAAACATTACAGCGGGCCCGATTTTTAGGGAAATAGCGGATAAGGTTTATGCGAGCAGTATTAAAATAGATCCTTCAGTAAACACTACTGCTTTAGGAAATAAGCATAATGACCCAATGATAAAAAATGGTGATTTCAAAGATATTAATACCGTATTGAAGAGCATGGGTATCTCATTTAAAATGAATAACAGTTCAGGATGGGTAAATGCATCTGTGCAGGATTCAACTATAAATATTGCATCTGCAGGATACCAGAAAATGTTGAAGCAAGGTATTATGCCCGATCTGCATGGCATGAACGCTGAAGATGCTGTGTATTTGTTAGAGAATAATCATTTGAGAGTAACAGTGAAAGGTATGGGTGCGGTTGCTGAGCAATCACTACCGGCCGGAACAAAATTTGTAAAAGGACAAAAAGTATTACTGCAATTGTCATAAGAACTAAATGAAGAAACTGAAAGACATATTATACAAAGTTGCGCTGGTAGAGGTTGCCGGTTCGACTGATGTTGCTATTTCTGCAGTTCAGTTCGATTCAAGGAAAGTGAAGGATGGCACTTTGTTTATTGCTATACAAGGTTTACAGACTGATGGCCATAATTACATTGACCAGACCATCGGAAATGGAGCTATTGCCATTTTATGCGAAAAAATGCCCGAAAGGAAATTAGATGGCGTTACTTACGTAAGAGTAAGAAATACATCAGAAGCACTTGCAGTAATAGCTGGAAACTTCTACGATCATCCTTCTGCTAAATTGAAATTAGTAGGTGTTACCGGTACAAATGGAAAAACTACAACTGCTACATTATTATACAAGCTTTTCCGTGGCCTGGGCTATAAAGCAGGTTTGTTATCTACTGTAAGGAATATGGTAAATGATAAGGAAGTAGCCACCGCATACACCACTCCTGATTCACTTGAGTTGAACCGCATGTTAAGTGAAATAGTCGCTGCCGGCTGTACGCATTGTTTCATGGAAGTAAGCTCTCATGCTATTGTACAGAACAGAATTGCGGGAATAAACTTTGTGGGTGGTGTATTTTCAAACATTACACATGATCATCTTGATTTTCATAAAACATTCGATGCATATATAAAGGCCAAAAAGAAATTCTTTGATGAATTGCCTTCTACTGCTTTTGCACTCGTGAATAAGGACGATGCGAACGGAATGGTGATGCTTCAGAATACAAAAGCAAGCAAGAAAACATTTGCACTGAAGAATGCTGCTGATTATAAATGCAAGATAGTTGAGAACACCCTTTCAGGCCTTGTGTTAACAATTGAGGGCAGGGAAATTTGGACAAAGATGATCGGTGCATTCAATGCATATAATTTATTGGGAATATACGCTACTGCTGTTTTACTAGGCGAAGAAAAAGAGGAAGTATTGAAAATATTAAGCGCACTTGACCCTGTTGAAGGCCGCTTTCAGTATGCAAAGTCGCCAAATGGCACAATAGGGATAGTTGATTATGCACATACACCTGATGCATTGGAAAATGTATTGTCAACCTTGCAGGAAGTGCGTGCCGAGAATGAGAAAATAATAACTGTAGTAGGTTGTGGTGGCGATAGGGATAAAGCAAAACGCCCTGTAATGGCCTCTATTGCTTGTGGAAAGAGTGATAAGGTAATTCTTACTTCTGATAACCCGCGTTCTGAAGAACCAGGTGAAATTATACGCGAAATGGAAAAAGGCGTAGATGTGTTGAGCAGGAAGAAGACTATTTCAATTGTAGACAGAAGAGAAGCTATTAAGGCTGCATGCCAGATGGCGCAGAAGGGCGATATTATTCTGCTTGCAGGTAAGGGCCATGAAAAGTACCAGGAAATTAAGGGTGTGAAGCACCCGTTTGATGATATGGAGGTTTTAAGTGAAACGCTTAATTTAATTCAGAACTGATGCTGTACTACCTATTTCATTGGTTGAGAGAGACGTATAACATGCCGGGGGCTAATGTATTCAACTACATTACTTTCCGCGCGGCCCTGGCTATTATTTTTTCACTTATTATCTCGGCGGTATTTGGTAGAAGGTTAATTGCAATGCTAAGGAGAAAGCAAGTTGGGGAAACTGTACGTGACCTCGGTTTGCATGGGCAAAAAGAAAAAGAAGGAACCCCAACCATGGGCGGACTTATTATTCTTTCAGCAATCTTCTTTCCTACATTATTGTTTGCGAAACTTGATAATGTATACATCATACTTATGCTTATTACCACTGTATGGCTTGGTACGGTCGGCTTTATCGATGATTATATAAAGGTATTCAAGAAAGATAAGCATGGCTTAAGCGGTAACTTTAAAATAGTGGGACAGATAGGTATCGGCCTTATTGTGGCCTGCACCATGTATTTCAATCATCATGTGGTGATTCGTGAAAAACTGGCGAGAGCGAAGGAAAATGCCATGATAAATGGTCAGGACGCTGGTTTTACGGAATTACCAAAATACGCGAAGGAAGAAACCAAGTCACTGAAGACAACGATACCATTTATAAAGGATAATCAGTTTGACTATACATGGTTAACAGGTTTCCTCGGCACACATTCAAGGAAGCTGGCATGGATCATGTTCATCCCTATCATTATAATTATTGTTACTGCTGTATCTAATGGCGCCAACATAACCGATGGCATTGACGGATTGGCAACAGGCACATCTGGTATTATAGGAGCAACACTAATGATACTTGCATATGTATCAGGTAATATGGTCTTTGCCGATTATCTCAACATAATGTACATACCGAATTGCGGGGAGCTTGTGGTCTTCATGAGCGCATTCGTAGGTGCGTGTATTGGTTTCTTATGGTATAATTCATATCCTGCACAAGTGTTTATGGGTGATACGGGTAGCCTTGCATTGGGCGGTATCATTGCTGTATTCGCAATTGCTATCCGTAAAGAATTCTTATTGCCGATTTTATGTGGCGTGTTCGTTATTGAAAATGTTTCGGTAATGATGCAAGTGGGTTATTTCAAGTACACCAAAAAGAAATTCGGTGAAGGCAGGCGCATTTTCAAAATGGCTCCATTGCACCATCACTTTCAGAAAATGGGAGTTCATGAAGCGAAAATTGTATCGCGTTTCTGGATCATCGGAATTATGCTTGCACTTGTAACCATTGTAACCCTGAAGCTCAGATAACATGGAGAACAACAAGAAAATAGCAATACTTGGTGCGGGCGAAAGTGGGGTGGGCGCAGCTATTCTGGCAAAGAAGAAGGGCTTTGATGTGTTTGTATCTGACAAGGGTAAGATAAAAGAGAAGTATTTGTCGATGCTACAGAAGGAGAATATCGCATTTGAACAAGGCTCTCACTCAGAGGAAAGAATACTACAGGCAGGTGAGGTGATCAAGAGCCCAGGCATACCTGAAGAGGCTCCAATGATAGTGAAGCTCCGTGAGAAAAAAATACCGGTTGTTTCGGAAATAGAATTTGCGGGAAGATATACCAATGCTAAAATGGTGTGCATTACGGGTAGTAATGGTAAAACAACTACCACTATGCTTACCTATCATATATTCAAAAAAGCAGGCCTTAATGTAGGGTTAGCAGGTAATGTGGGCAAGAGCTTTGCATTACAAGTTGCTACCGAGAACTTCGATTACTATGTTATTGAACTGAGCAGCTTCCAACTCGATGATATGTATAAGTTCAAGGCTGATGTAGCTGTGCTATTAAATATTACTCCGGATCATCTTGACAGGTACGATCATGAAATGGAGAACTATATCGATTCTAAATTCAGGATAATACAAAACCAGACCGCTGTTGACGCCTTTATTTATTGCCTCGATGACGAGGTGACTAAGAAGGAAGTCGGCAAGCGTAACATAGCTGCCAAAAAATATCCTTTTTCAGTTAAGGAAGTGGTAGAAGAAGGCGCATATAAAACAGGAGACGAGATCACAATTAATATAAACAAAAAACCTTTATCTATGGCTGTACAGAGACTTTCGCTTTTCGGAACACACAATGTTTACAACTCAATGGCAGCTGCAATTGCAGCACGTGTGGTAGACATTCAAAAAGAAACCATCAGGGAAAGCCTTGCTGATTTTCAAAACATTGAGCACCGCCTGGAGCATGTTGCTACCATACACGGAGTTGAATTCATCAATGATTCGAAAGCAACCAATATCAACTCAACCTGGTATGCGCTGGAAACAGTGAACTCGCCGGTTGTATGGATAGTAGGGGGTATTGATAAAGGAAACGACTATTCCATATTGAATGATATGGTGAAAGAAAAAGTACGTGCAATTGTATGTATGGGTAAAGACAATCGTAAGATCATCAGCGCATTTTCAGTGCTTGTACCAACCATTATTGAAACTTCTTCAGCAGCCGAAGCAGTTTCGAAAGCGGCTAAGCTCAGCCAGGTAGGTGATACCGTATTGCTTTCACCGGCATGTGCAAGCTTCGACCTTTTCCAGAACTACGAAGACAGAGGTAACCAGTTTAAAAATGCAGTAAGGGCATTATAAGAATAAGAAAAATGAAAACGGTATTTAACTACATAAAGGGAGACAAGGTGATATGGGTAATTGTATTACTCCTGTCACTCGTGTCTGTACTCGTAGTTTATAGTTCCGTTGAAACACTTGCATACAGGAGCCATTCCGGTAATGCAAGTTACTTCCTTATCAAGCACCTTATTATTATCGTGTTCGGTTTCCTGTTGATCTATCTCACACACAACATGAAGTACACGTTCTTCTCACGTGTATCGCAAATAGCTTTATACATCAGTGTTCCACTGCTTCTGTTCACGCTGTTGAAAGGTGTGAACGAGGGGAATGCTACTCGCTGGTTGCAAATACCCGGTACAGGCCTTACCTTCCAGACATCAGACTTTGCCAAACTTGCCTTACTCATATACGTAGCGCGCATGCTGGCAATTAAACAAAATCAACTAAGCGATTTCAAAAACGGCTTCTTGCCGATCATTATACCGGTTATTGTTATTTGCGGATTGATATTCCCTTCCAACTTCTCAACGGCATTTTTATTATTCGTTAACTGCATGTTCATTATGTTCATTGGTAAGGCGAAAATGACACACTTGTTTCTTACAGTTGGAATAGCTATTGCTTTTGCAGGATTGTTCTTATTGTTAGTATTTGCATTCCCTCACATAAATAATCGCGTTTCAACCTGGAAATCGCGTATTGAAAGTTTTACCAAAGGCGATAAAGCTGATAATTACCAGGCCGACCAGGCTATGATAGCCATTGCAACAGGTGGCCCATTGGGTAAAGGCCCCGGTAACAGTACACAAAAGAATTTTTTACCACAGGCATCATCCGATTTTATTTATTCAATATTAGTAGAGGAATACGGAACAGTAATGGCAATAGCCATAATATTCCTTTATCTCACATTCCTTTTCAGAGGAGTACGTATTGCAACAAAAAGCCCGAAAACATTTGGCAGCCTTATGGCTATAGGCCTCTCACTCAATTTAGTAATGCAGGCTTTGGTAAATATGTGCGTAGCGGTGCATATTATACCGGTAACAGGCCAGCCCTTGCCATTGGTAAGTATGGGCGGAACATCAATATGGTTTACAAGTATAGCAGTAGGAATAATATTAAGCGTAAGCAGAGAAACAGAAACAAGAACAGCAAACATTGCAGCGACAACTTAAAATAATAATAAGCGGCGGCGGCACAGGCGGGCATATATTCCCTGCCATTGCAATAGCCAAAGCATTGGAACAAATGAGACCGGGAACTGAAATATTATTTGTAGGAGCCAACGGAAGGATGGAGATGGAGAAAGTGCCAGCTGCAGGATACCGCATTGAGGGGCTTGATATTGCCGGTATATCGCGTAGCAATATGCTCAAGAATATTTCATTGCCTGCAAAAGTTTTGAATAGTGTAAGCAAAGCAAAAGCAATTATAACACGGTTTGGCCCTGATGCAATTGTTGGTGTGGGCGGTTATGCAAGCGGCCCGACCTTATGGGCAGGCATACGGAAAAATATACCTACCCTGGTGCAGGAACAAAATTCATACCCGGGTGTTACCAATAAAATTCTTTCGAGATATGTGAAGAAGATTTGTGTTGCATATCCGGGCATGGAGAAGTTTTTTCCGAACAATAAAATAATTCTAACGGGTAACCCGGTACGCCAGGATATAAGCGACTTGCAAAGCAAACGCGTAGAAGCACGGGAATTCTTTAAACTAAAAAATGAAGGATTAACCGTGCTGGTAATAGGTGGCAGTTTAGGGGCAAGAACAATAAATGAAAGTATAGCAAACTCATTAGAGTTATTTGCAAAGAATAACATTCGCGTGGTTTGGCAAACAGGTAAACAATATTATGCACAGGCACAGGAAATAGAAAAGAAATATTCCAACATACGCGTATTTGATTTTATATCGAAAATGGATTATGCCTATGCAGCAGCAGATATGGTTGTATCGCGTGCCGGTGCAATATCGCTATCTGAGCTTTGTATAACCGGACTGCCAACAGTATTAGTTCCTTCCCCAAATGTATCAGAAGATCACCAGACGAAGAATGCAATGGAGTTAGTTAACCATGATGCAGCTATAATGGTAAAAGATACCGAGGCGCTGAATGCATTAGGTAAAGCGGTGATAGAATTATCGGCAAATACGGAATTAAGAAATAAGTTAAGTAAAAATATTTCGGCATTGGCAATAAAAGATTCAGCGGCAAGAATTGCAAAAGAAGTAATTGAATTAACGGAACAGAAATGAACCTGAAAGAATTAAAATACGTGTATTTAATAGGCATCGGTGGTATCGGTATGAGCGGCCTTGCACGTTATTTTAAATCAATGGGTAAAGAAGTTAGCGGGTACGACAGAACACCTTCAGAGCTGACAGAAGAAATGGAAGCAGAGGGTATAAAGATCCATTTTAAAGATGATATGTCGTTAGTGGATGAAGCGGTAAAGAATAATATAAAAGACACTTTGATCATTTACACACCTGCAGTTCCGGAAGATCACAGTGAACTTGTTTATTTCCGCACCCATAATTACGACCTCCATAAACGTGCCGGTGTATTGGGTTGGATAACACAAGGACATTACACAGTTGCAATTGCTGGTACACACGGCAAAACAACAACTACTACACTTGTAACACATATTCTTAAATCATCCAACGCTGATTGCTTAGCATTCCTGGGGGGGGTATCGAAGAACTATAATACGAATGTATTGCTCGATCATAATGTATCGGAAAATACAGTTGTGGTTGTAGAAGCCGATGAATACGACCGTTCATTCTTGCACCTCAATCCGAATATTGCAATTATTACTTCTATTGACCCTGACCATTTGGATATATATAACGATGAAGCCAGTATGCACCAATCGTACAGCATGTTTGCTAACCGTATTGACAAAAATGGTTCACTGGTTACCAAGCAAAAAGTGAATGATGTAATTCATTATACAGGTAAAACATATACCTATTCACTTAATCAGAAAGCAGATTACTATGCGAAGAATATTGTAAATAAGGATGGCCATTACTATTACGATATAGCTACTCCGAGCGGAGATATAAAAGATATTAAACTGGGCATACCGGGCCTGCACAATATTGAAAACTCGGTAGCAGCAACGGCTGTTGCCCAGTTGCTGAAAGTTAAGAACGAAGATATACGCACTGCATTAGGAACATTTGCTGGTGTACAACGCCGTTTCGATTACCAGATCATTTCCCCGGAGCTGATATATATAGATGATTACGCGCATCACCCGGAAGAACTCAGTGCATGTATTAACTCAGTTAAGGCAATGTACCCGGGCAAAAAGATAACAGGCATATTCCAGCCACACTTATATACCCGTACACGCGATTTTGCAGATGGTTTTGCAAAGAGCCTCGAGTTGTTAGATAATGTGATTTTGTTAGATATATATCCTGCCCGCGAAGAGCCTATACCGGGTATCGATTCAAAGATGTTACTGGATAAGATACATGGTAATAATAAGAGACTATGTACCAAGGCAGAATTAGTTGATGTAGTTACAAATATGAACCCGGAAGTATTAATTACAATGGGCGCCGGAGATATTGACAGGTTAGTGGAACCATTAAGAACAGCCCTATTAAAGAAAGTACATGCTTAAGAAGATAGTATACATATCGGGCTGGGTGGTGCTCTTAGGCGGGGTTCTTAGCCTATTGGGTTTTGCAGAAGTAAAGCGGAATACGACTTTATGTAAGCTGGTTGATATACGCATAATGCAGCATGACAGTGATTTCTTTATTACTCCGAATGAAGCACGAAAACTTATTGTAGCGCAGCAAGGTGAACTTGTAGGCAAGCCAATGGACCAGGTAAATATTCAGAAGATAGAGCAGTTAATGAGCAACAATCCATATATCGCAAATGTAGAAGTATATGCAACGCTTGATGGTGACCTTGAAGTAAGGCTCGTGCAAAAGAAACCTGTAGTTCGTATCATTAATAATGATGACGAAAGCTATTACTTAGATTCTGCCGGAAGCATTGTGCCACTTTCAGATAATTATACTCCGAAGGTATTGGTGGTAAACGGCAATATCAATGAGCCATATTCCATGTATGCGACACGCAACATAAAGCAAATTGCCCATGACACATCGGTTAAGTCAATGTTGCCTGGCATTTATAAACTGGCAATGTATGTGCGCAATAATACTTTCTGGAACAGCCAGGTAACACAAGTGTATGTAGATACAGCAAAAGAATTTTGTCTTGTGCCAAGAGTGGGTAACCAACGCATAATTTTTGGCGACACTACCGATATGGAACAAAAGTTCGACAGGCTGTGGGTGCTTTACCACGATGGACTTAGCGCTACCGGCAAATGGAATGAATATTCAACAATCAACCTAAAATATAAACATCAAATCGTCTGCACAAAAAAATAAATCGTATGGAGAACAAATCAGAAATAATTGTAGGCTTAGACATTGGTACGACTAAGATCGTATGCATTGTGGGCCGGAAGAACGAACACAATAAAATAGATGTCATGGGCCTTGGCCGTGCTGACTCTGTGGGTATAGCACGTGGGGTAGTTCTTAATATCGATCAAACCGTTGCATCTATCATGAGAGCTGTAAAAGAAGCTTCTGAAAAATCGGGTGTAGATGTAAAGTTTGTGAATGTTGGTATTGCAGGCCAGCATATAAAAAGCTTGCAGCATAGAGGTATAAAGACTCGTGCTGACCTGGAAAAAGAAATTAGCCAGCACGATATCGATACCCTTATAGAAGACATGTACCGTTTGGTAATGCCTCCGGGAGAAGAGATCATTGAAGTGTTACCACAAGAATATATTGTGGATAACGAACAGGGCATTAAGAACCCTATCGGTATGGCAGGTGTTCGCCTCGAAGCTAACTTCCATATTATAACCGGGCAGATTGCTGCAGCACGCAATATTGAAAAGTGCGTTAAGAAATCGGGTTTGGAAATGAGCAACCTTACGTTAGAAGCGCTCGCATCATCTGACTCGGTACTTACCGACGAAGAAAGAGAAGCCGGTGTAGTGTTAGTAGATATTGGTGGTGGTACAACTGACGTAGCTATTTTCCATGATGATATTATACGTCACACAGCAGTAATTCCATTTGGTGGTAATGTTATAACCGACGATATAAAAGAAGGTTGCCAGATCATTCGTGCACAGGCAGAACAATTGAAAGTGAAATTCGGTTCTGCTATACCGACCGAAGCACAAGAGAATGAAATAGTTGTTATTCCTGGATTAAAAGGCAGGCAAAACAAAGAAATTTCTGTGAGGAATCTTTCAAGTATTATAAATGCACGTATGGAAGAGATCCTGGAACATGTGTATTACGAGATCAAGAACTCAGGCTTTGAAAAGAAACTTATTGCAGGCATTGTTGTAACCGGTGGTGGTGCAAACTTAAAGCACTTACCTCAGTTAGTAGAATACATAACCGGTATGGATACCCGCATAGGCCATCCGAACGAACATTTGGCACCAGGTGTATTTGACCTTAGTCATCCATTGTATGCAACAGGTGTAGGACTTGTAATGAAGGGCTTCGAAGAATCAGAAAAGGAAACTTTGAAAGACACAGAACAAAACGTAATAAAACAACCGGAGATCGTTCAACACTCCAAGCAAAAGAAACAAGGTGGCTTTATGGAAAGAATTTTCAGCGGAGCAACCAAATTCTTTGATGAAGATGTTGAAGGAGAAAAAAAATAATTCAATAAATAAACAAATAACAAAACACGTAAAAACCAATAATAACCTTAAACACAACCAATATGATTAATTTTGATTTACCGAAAGACTCTTCCTCCATTATAAAAGTAATTGGAGTAGGCGGCGGCGGAAGTAACGCCGTAAACCATATGTTTCGCCAGGGAATAAAAGGCGTTGACTTTGTGGTATGTAATACCGATCAGCAAGCGCTTGACATTAGCCCGGTGCCACTTAAAATAGCATTAGGCTCAGGCCTTACCGAAGGCCGTGGTGCAGGTTCACTTCCTGAAGTAGGAAGAAAAGCCAGCATGGAAAGCATTGAAGAAATAAAGAAAATTTTAGGCAATAACACCAAAATGGTATTTATTACTGCCGGACTTGGTGGTGGTACAGGTACAGGTGGTGCCCCTGTAATTGCACAGGTTGCAAAAGAAATGGGCATACTTACTGTAGCTATTGTTACCGTACCATTTGCATTTGAAGGAAAGAAAAGGAAAATACAGGCTGAAGAGGGTCTGAAAGAACTCCGCGAAAATGTGGATACCATTCTTATCATCAACAACGATAAGTTACGTGAAATGTATGGTAATCTGAAACTGGGAGAAGCCTTCGCTCATGCTGATAATATATTGAACATTGCTGCCAAGAGCATTGCAGAGATCATCACTGTAACCTTACACGTGAACCTTGACTTTGCAGATATTCAAACTGTGATGAAAGAAAGCGGCGTAGCTATTATGGGTTCTGCTTCATGCGAAGGAGAGAACAGAGCGTTACGTGCTGTGGAAATGGCATTGGCATCTCCGCTACTGAACGATAACAACATACGTGGTGCACGTTATGTATTGCTGAACATTACATGTGGCAGCGATGACATTACCATGGATGAACTCGGAGAAATAACTGACTACTTACAGGAAGCTGCCGGACAAACCGCAGACATCATTAAGGGTTATGGTATTGACGAAACACTAGGTAACAAGGTGAATGTTACTCTTGTTGCAACCGGATTCAGTGCTGGACCAGTAAGCACATTTGCAGAAAAGAAAGCAGAAAGGATCATCCGCAGGTTAGACGATATAGCTACTACAGCTCCAATCGTGTCTGCCGCACCTCCTGCTGCTCCTAAACTTATGTTCAACCTTAATGAAGATGTTAAGCCTGCAACCGAAATGAAACCTGCTGCAGAGGTAACACCGACAGTAAGTGAAACTCCTAAACAGGAAAAAACGATCGAACCTTTTATTAAGCCGACCGAAACAGCTAAGGAAGCAAATATTGAATTTGAAATAGTGAACAAGGCATCTGAAGGAAAGCCGACCTATATGACTCCTCCTCCGATACCTGTTGCAACTGTTCCTCCTGTGATGGCTCCGCCAATTATGCATGAGCCACCACAAGAAGAAAGGGCAGATATGAGCGACCCTATTTTTAGTGAAGAACAAAGAAAGAAAGCACAAGAGAGAATTGAGAAATTGAAACAATTAAGTTACAAGCTCAAAACTCCGGGTGCATTGAACGAAATGGAAAGTGAACCTGCATACAAAAGAAGGAATGTAGAATTGGGAGATACCCCGCATTCTTCTGAATCCAGTGTATCACGTTTTACACTTTCCGAAGGAGAAGATAAGAAGGGTGAGTTGCGTCAGAACAACTCATTCCTGCATGATAATGTCGATTGAGGTGGTTTAAGTATTTGAGGTTAAGAAAGGGTTAATACGGGCCGGCACCTTTGGTTGGGTGCCGGTTTTTTATTGTGGCCTCCCCAACCCCTCCATTGGAGGGGCTTATGAATGGCGAGCAACGATTAATTATTGAGGAGTTTTGAATTAATTCCCTGCTTCGGATGGGCAAGGTTGGGTTACTCCTTAATCAGCTTACCCTGGTCAATAAGACTCCCCCTCTGGGCGAACATTCTATAAAAATAAATACCGGAAGGTTGAGAGGAGAGGTCAATAGACCAACTTGAAGCTCCTCCTTTGGAGGAGTTTGAGGAGGCTACTTTTTCCCCAAGCACATTATATATTTCAATTTTTGCATTGGTACTTGCTTTAGATAATTCAAATGTGAACAAGCCATTTGAAGGGTTGGGGTAGACTTTTGTGGAAGTGTTGTGGGAGAGTTCGTTGATGCCTTCTGTAGACTTTGGGATCAACTTACGAATGCGATTATTATTTACATCAACAATATAAATACTGCCTGAAGCATCCATAAACAGACCTGTAAGGTTACACAATTCAGCCGCCGTAGCAGGTCCTCCATCTCCAGAATAACCACAGATTCCATTCCCTGCTATAGTTGAAATAATACCACTCTTATTTACTTTTCTTACAACAGCATTCATCTCATCCGCTATATACATATTTCCCAGCGAATCAAGAATCATATTACATGGGTAATTTAATTTTGCAGATATAGCAAATCCTCCATCTCCCGAATAACCAGCGGTATCTTTGCCTGCAATAGTTGAAATGATACCTGCACTGTTAACTTTTCGGATGCGTTGATTAAACTCATCTGCTATATATATGCTGCCAGAGTCCCCAATAATAAGAGTATGTGGGCTATTTAAAGCTGCTGCCGTAGCAGGTCCGTTATCACCAGAGTAACCAGCTGTTCCAATACCTGCTATAGTAGAAATAATACCATTAGTGTTTACTTTCCTAATTTTATTATGATTACCATCTGCTATATATATATTCCCTAAGTGATCTGCCTTTACTCCGAAAGGGTTATATAGAGTGGCACTAGTAGCAGCAATTCCATCCCCAGTGATTTTACCCCCACCAGCAAAAGTAGAAATGATACCCTTTGTATTTACTTTACGAATGCAATTATTACCATTACCATCATCTGCTATATATACATTCCCTGAGTCATCAACCGCTACACCTGTTGGCTCCTGCATTTTTGCAGCAGTAGCAAGCCCTCCATCACCTGAATTTCCCGAACTATCTTTTCCCGCAAAAGTAGAAATGATACCAGCAGTATTAATTTTACGAACACAATAATTATAAGAGTCAGCTATATAGATATTACCATACTTATCTAATGTAAGTCCATATGGGGTATTTAGTTCCGCTGAATCTGCAGGCCCTCCATCGCCCGAATATCCACCAATTAGATATCCAGTTGGCCCATTTCCAGCGATAGTACTAATAGTATATGATTGCGCATTAGAAGTATACGCACTAATAATTAATGCTGATATAAATAGAAGGCAGATCTTTTTCATGGTTAATGGGTTTTACCCAAATATACATAAATAGCATGAATTTACCTCTTAGCCAACTTACTTCACCCCAGCATACTCACTGAGGTAAGTATAATGCGGAGTTAGCTTACCATCTTTGCAAATCGTAGCACGTTCAATAATACCTTCAGTATCTTCTCCAAAAACATAAGGCATAACACGGTCCATTAATTCTTTACCAAAGTCCTCCGATGCTTCACGCGGAAGTTCACAAGGCAGGTTATCTACCGCCATAATGGTCACCGACGATTTATTGAACGGAATATCCAATTGTTCTGTAAGCGGGTTGTAACCGTAAAATGGTTCAGCTATGGTACTTGCTTTAAGCGTGCTTGGCACTGAACCATTAATATCACAAGTAATATCTGCTATCTCGCTAATATGAAAATCAGATGCCTTCATTTGGTCCTTGGTGAAAAGCACAGGAGCATTTACATCCCAGAAGTGAGCTGTGATCAACAAGTCACACTCCTTAGTATAAGGCAAAAAGGTAGAGAAATATTTTTCAGGGTGAGAATAGAAATCTTTCGAGTTCCATGAAGAGCCATCCTTAGCCTGGTAATAATCTTTGGAGTGTAACTGGCAATAAACCGGTTCGCGGTACGAGCAATGCAAGAACTCATAAGGAGTTATCTTGCGTATCTTGAGCATACCGAGGGTTTCTATAACACCATTGGCTACACGGCCACCGCCGGTAACCAATATCTTCATATTTGGCAGGCGCACCCGGTCCAACTCTTCTTCCAGTTCCTCTCTGTCGCGGCATTGGTACGCAGGTTTTATTTCAAACATGTTATAACGTTTGCCATAACCCAAAATACCATTGTATGCACCAATAATACCTGCATACCTGCCAAAACCGATAATACGGTTATGTTCTTTATCAGTAAGGCATTCGTAATCAGCTAACTGTATTTTTTTTGCCAGCATTGCATTCAGCATCTTGGCATTGTATGGCTGTTTCTTTATGGTATGCGAGAACATGAAATATTTCTTTCCCGGTATAATCTTATCGATAGGTATTTCCTTCAGGCCCATTAAAATATCGCAATCGCTCAGGTCATCTGTCAGCGGAAGTCCAAAAGAGGCATACTCGGCATCAGTATAGCAACGTGTGTTCGATTTCTGCACCGATATCTCCAATCCGGGATAGGCGCGCAAAAGTTCACTGCATTGCAGAGGGGTGAAAGCCACACGCTTTTCAGGTGGCGTTTTTTCTTCACGCAAAATACCAAGCTTCATCTTTTTCATATATCGTTATTCAGGGCATGCAAAGATAATATTTGCCTATTATAAGTAACTTCAACCCCCAACCTCTAATGGGGGCTTTAATTTGTAATTTGGGGCGCCTTTTGCTCCCTGCTTGCCTGAGTTTCCTAAACTCGCATCTGCAACAGCTAACCCGCGCCCACCTTTTACCTATTTCACAAACCACACAGGCAAAATAGCAGGTAACATGCGTTAGGGATAGCAGCGTAAAGCCCACAGCCGACCATAGGAGGCGAGGACTTGCAGCGTATAGCCCGACCCGAAGGGGAACGCCCAAATTTGTATTAAGACTTTAGCTCTCATGGTTATAGGATGCGGCAATATGAGTTATCTCATTTCTTTAACCTGCATTATGTTTAACTTTGTAGTTTAGGTTCTGTTAATGAAAAAAAGCAAACAATATTCTCGTGCCCTGCTGACCTTTTATATACTGGTAGTATATGTATTGGTACAGTTTTTATGGTGGGCATACCACATGGCTGAGCAGAGCAAGGAAATTATTGAGCAACACCTGGCTATGCCAAACCTCGATGCCGCTACGGTTGAATCGCTGCACACGAGTTTAATGGCTAAGTATTATATGATTGGTGGCGAAGGCAGCGTGTTTCTGATTATTATGGTAGTAGGTATATTGCAGGTACGCAAGGCCTTTAATAAGGAATCGGAATTGGTAGCAAGGCAAAAAACATTTTTACATTCGGTTACACATGAGTTTAAATCGCCGGTGGCATCGTTACGTTTGCAAATAGAGACCTTATTGAAGCGCAACCTTTCTGCTGAGCAACAGCAACAAGCTTTAAGCAATGCATTAGAGGACACCGACAGGCTTGACCAGTTGCTGGAAAAAATATTGGTTGCTGCCCGTATAGATACCCGTGAGTTACCTCTATATCCTGAAAAACTAAATTTATCTGCTAAGGTGCAGGATACCATTACGAAGTTATTACGCAGTCACCCGAACCGAGATATTAAGGAAAATCTGCAAAAGGATGTGTATGTTCATATCGATCCATGGGCGTGTAATTCGATATTGAACAACCTGCTTGAAAATGCCCTCATTTATTCTCCTAAAGAGGAACCAATAGAAGTAGAATTAAAAGAGGAAGGTAATAAAGTTGTATTCAGTGTGAAAGATCATGGGCCGGGAATACCTATGCACGAGCGCAGAAAGATATTTCAGAAGTTTTACCGCATGAGCACTTCAACAGGATATAAAGGAACAGGCCTTGGTTTATACCTGGTAGATTATTTTATTCATAAACATAACGGAACGATAATAGTAAAAGAAAACAGCCCGAAGGGAAGTATATTTGAGGTTGTTTTACAAACTGTATAATTATGAACGATAAAAAGAAAGTAGCACTTATAATACTTGATGGTTGGGGAATAGGTGATGGTTCAAAATCGGATGCCATTGCAAATTCAAAAACCCCATTTATAAATAGCCTGTACAAACAATATCCGCATTCTACTTTGCGTACATCAGGCGAAGATGTGGGCTTGCCTGCCGGGCAAATGGGTAATTCAGAAGTAGGGCATTTGAATATTGGTGCAGGTAGGGTAGTTTACCAAGATCTTGAGCGCATAAGTAAAGACATACAGAATAAGGTGTTGGATAAGAACCCGATTCTGTTGGAAGCCTTGCAATATGCGAATGCAAATAATAAGAATGTCCACCTGATGGGTTTGCTATCCAATGGTGGTGTTCACTCACACATTAACCATTTAATGGGATTATGTGATATTACTATGGCTAACAAATGCAAACAGGTATATATACATGCATTTACCGATGGCCGCGATTGCGACCCGAACAGCGGAAAAGGTTTTATTGAACAACTGAACAAGCACATTGCAAATTCCAATGTGAAACTCGCCTCTATCATTGGCCGCTATTATGCAATGGACCGTGATAAACGTTGGGAAAGGGTGAAATTGGCCTACGACTTATTAGTTCACGGACATGGCAGGAGAAGCTCGGATGCGGTTGCGTCTATGGCAGAATCGTATGCTGAAGGTGTTACCGATGAGTTTATCAAGCCGATTGTGTTGACCGATATGATGGACAATGAAACTGCCCGTATTGCCGAAGGTGATGTGGTGATATGTTTTAACTTCCGTACCGACAGATGCCGCGAAATTACCCAGGTGCTTACACAGCACGATATGCCTGAACAAAGTATGCACACTATTCCGCTGCATTATATAACCATGACCAATTACGATGAAAAGTTTAAGGATATAAAAGTACTATACCATAAAGATGACCTGAAAATGACCTTGGGCGAGGTTATGGCGAATGCAGGTAAAACACAGATACGCATTGCGGAAACCGAAAAATATCCGCACGTTACTTTCTTTTTCTCAGGTGGAAGAGAAGATGTATTTAAGGGAGAGCAACGTATTATGATACCATCTCCTAAAGTTGCCACATACGATATGCAACCTGAAATGAGTGCTCCGGGAATTACTGATGCCATTGTTACAGAACTTAAAAAAGGTGAAGTTGATTTTGTTTGCCTGAACTTTGCTAACCCCGATATGGTTGGGCATACAGGTGTGTACAGCGCCATTGTAAAAGCGGTTGAAACAATTGATACTTGCCTACAAAAAGTTGTTGAAGCAGGGTTGACTCAGGGCTATTCATTTATAATTATTGCAGATCATGGTAATGCTGACCATGCGATTAATGCCGATGGAACAGCCAATACTGCACATAGCACTAATCCTGTGCCTTGTATTGTTATCGATAAAGATTACCACAAAGTTTCCGAAGGCCGTTTAGCTGATATTGCGCCTACGGTGTTAAAGTTAATGGGTATGCAGCAGCCTGCAGAAATGACGGGTAAGGCACTTGTATAGAGTTTAAGTATTTCTATTTCGGGGCGCCTTTTGCTCCCTGCTTGCCTGTGTTTCCTAAGCTCGGATCTCCGGCAGCTAACCCGCGCCCACCTTTTACCTATTTCAAAGTTGGAGGGCTGTATTATGTATTTGTCTTAAGCAGAAACTTGCGGGAATGCAACTCTATCTACCAGGTTTTCCCAGGCAATAATATCGAGCAGACGATTACGAACCTTGTCGTATATCACATCTATCTTCAGATCGTTCAGCTTATAATAGAATCCTTTTTGCATTACATGGTCCTGGTAAATATCAATCAGTTTTCCTTGTCCGAATACCAGTTTACTCCTTTCGGAGAGCGATAATGCGTTGAATTCTTTTGTAAGCATGTGTAGATGGATGTTATTTTCCAAACTTACTCTTTTACTTTTTATATAGCAAGAAATAATTTTGTTTTTATTTTTTATTTTCAGGATGAATGGTAAATGATTTTTTGTATAAAAAATAAAAGCCCGCGAAATTTGCGGGCTTAATTTTGGTTTTTATTTGAAAGTAATTATCTCCAAACCGAAAGAATAATCCCAACTACAATAAGTCCTACTATGTGGTAACCTGCATCTATCATCATTGTCTTCATTGATTTGCCAGTAAACATATGGCTTAATAAAATAGTACCGCCACCAAATACACTCGCCAATAAGCCAATCTTGATTCCTACTATAGCGCTGTGCGAATTAAATATTGAAACGAGACATGCCATAGCAACAGTCATAATAAAACACACTATAAATGTGGTTAGCATTTGCGTGGGCATTTTCTTTCTCATTTCTGCTTTTGCTATATCGTCTGTCGGCATAACAATTTTATGGCCATCCATCCAGGGCTTGCTAAATAGTATTGGTGAGAACCATGTGCCGCCAATTACGAAATAAATTACGGTGCATACAGCAACTGCCAGGTAATTAAGATGTTCTAAGATCATGATCTGTGAGATTAAGGTTGATTATCAAATATAAATAAAAAATGGAGATATCAAGTTTACTCCTCCCTTACAGTAAGCTGGTGAGTATATTGTGCGCCGAACAACATGATCATGTATGAATAAGTAACCCAAAGTAATATTAATACAAGTGAGCCAGCAGCTCCGTAGATTGAAGCCGGGTGGAATTCAGTAAAATAATAACCCATTATGTATTTACCAATTATAAAAAGAAAAGCTGTAATGATAGCCCCCGGCCAAATATGTTTCCATTCCGTTTTTTTAGCCGGAACAATTTTAAATATCAGTGCAAACAAAATTGTAGTTACACACCAAAAAAAAACAATATTAACACCATGTATAAGAAAAAGGGCAGAATTTGAATAGTTCTGACTGATCCACCTGCTGAAATTATTAAGCAATGAAGTTATAACAAGAGAAAAGGAGAGAAGCAAACCTGTAAGAGCCACCAGGCTAAAGGAAAATAAGTTGTCTTTTAAAAATGTTATAAAGCTACTTGTTGTTTTGGCGCCCCAAATGGTATTAAGCGATCGCTGGAGTACAACAAACACACCGGTAGTACCAAAAATGAATGTAACAAGTCCGGTTATTTTGGTAAATAGTGAAATGTCTCCGGCAGTGTTTTTAATAAGTATTTTTTCAAACTGGTGCGCAGCGCCTTGACCAAACGTGTCTGATATAGCAGCCGCAATTTTGCCGCCGGTGTCAATTTGGTTGTAGGCAAGCCCTGCAATGTAAATTACAATAAATAACAAAAGAGGCAGTGAAAAAATAGCGTAATAGGCAATAAGTGCACTCTGGTCAAAAGGGTCATGATCCCACCATTCACGTAGTGTCTCTTTTAAAACTATACGCCAATGTTTTTGTTTTCTAACCGTCATTATAAAATGTTATTTACAACAAAGTGAAAATAACCAATTATGCAGTAGAGAGTTGTGTCGAAAAGCTGAATACAGATTTTTAGGCGGCGAGCAGGTTTGATAAAAAGCCAGACAGGATTATCTTAAATAAAATATCAGCACAAGTACTTACACAGGTCCGAGTATAAACTCATCAGCATCCATGCCAACAGGAAATGCTTTTCTGAAATCCTCCAGCGCTTTAGCTGAAAGTGTAATAGTTTCCACAATAGGTTTATCAGGTTTGGTATGGCTTAGTACTTGTCCTTTCGGGTCAAGCACAACAGAATACCCAGAATGGTCCATATCATTTCCGTCAACACCAATACGGTTAACACCCACAACGTAAGCCTGGTTCTCAATAGCACGAGCAATGAGTAATTGCCTCCATGGGTAGCTCCGTACATCGGGCCAATTAGCAACATATATCAGGCAATCGTATGCATTATTCACATTGCGGCTCCATACCGGGAAACGTAGATCGTAACATATCAGCGGGCATATTTTCCAACCTTTGTATTCCACTACCAATCGCTTTTCACCTTTTGTATAGGTATCGTTCTCTTCTCCCATCCGGAACAAGTGGCGCTTATCATAGGTTTCATAAGTGCCATCGGGTTTCATCCAAACCAAACGGTTATAGTTCTTACCATTTTCATGTATAACTAAGCTACCTGTTACAATGCATTTCTTTTTCGCTGCTTGCTTGCGCATCCAGCTAACTGCCTTACCGTCCATGCCTTCAGCCATATTTTTGGCATTCATGGTAAAGCCGGTAGAGAACATTTCAGGCAATACAATTATATCGGTAGCACCTATTACAATGCTCGTCATGGCATTGCCAAACTGGTCAAGGTTTGCTTCAATATCTTCCCACTGTATAGAAGATTGTATTATGGTTACTCTAAGATCGTTCATTATACTTTGTTTAGTTTTTCTGCAGCTTTCTCCAGTGTCTCGCTTGTCTTGGCAAAGCAAAAGCGCAGCAATTTGTTATCAACCGGTTCGTGGTAAAATACAGATGTAGGCACGCTTGCCACACCTATTTCTTTGGTAAGGCGTATGGCATATTCCGTATCCTTTTCCTGTGTAATTCCGCTATAGTCAAGCATCTGGAAATATGAGCCCGAAGCAGGTGTGAATTTAAAGCGTGAACCTTTAATTAGTTTAATAAAATAGTCGCGTTTTTCCTGGTAAAAGTTGCCGAGTTGCAGGTAAGCGTCTTTGTTCTTCATGTAGTCAGCAAGTGCATATTGTAATGGTGTATTCACACAAAAAACCATAAACTGATGTACTTTTCTGAACTCAGTCATAAGCCTTTCAGGAGCCAGAACATAACCTGTCTTCCATCCTGTTGTATGGTAAGTTTTACCAAATGAAAATACTACAAAACTACGCTCTGCCAGTTTAGGATACAGGCAAACACTCTGGTGCTTTATGCCATCAAATATTATATGCTCATATACTTCATCACTCAAGATCAAAATGTCGGTGCCATTTGTCAGTTTCTCCAATTGCTTCATGTCATTCGCAGTCATAACCGATCCGGTTGGATTATGCGGAGTGTTGATCATGATCATACGTGTGCGCTGGTTCATCAGTTTTTTCACTTCGTTCCAGTCAATTGTATGGTCGGGTGCTTTCAGTTTTACGTATATAGGTATGCCACCATTCAGCTCTATAGCAGGTACATAGCAGTCGTATGCAGGTTCAATAACAATTACTTCATCTCCTTCATTCACCACTGCAGTAATAGCTGCGTAAATAGCTTCGGTTCCTCCGGCAGTAATATTTATTTCTTTTTCAGGGTTGTAAACAATACCATAAAGCTCCTGCATTTTGGCCGCAATCACTTCACGTAGTGGCATAATGCCCTGCATAGGTGAATATTGGTTCAGGCCCTTTTTCATATAATGGTCGACCAACGAAACAAGCTCTGGCGAACATTCAAAATTCGGGAACCCCTGGGAAAGGTTTATGGCATTATGCTGTGTTGCCAGGGCAGACATTACCGTGAATATAGTTGTGCCTACATTAGGCAATTTAGAATGAATGATTCCTGTATATTGAGGCATATAAATTCTTTACGGGCAAAGCTACCAAAAATCACAGATGGCGGGTTTCTGTTATTTATTTTCTGTCATTCTGACACGAACGTTTTTTAGCGACAAAATATTCGCGTAATATGTTTGTTATTAATATGTTACGATTTTTACTGATAAGGAATTTAGCAGAATCATTTATTGTATTTCATTGTTATTTACAATAAACTCACTATTGGTCTTCTGCCTTTTTTCATAGTTCTTTATTAAGGTTGGGTTATTGATAAATAGGTTAAAAAACTGGAAAAAGAGTCTTGAATCGTACTTAATTTTGTATCAATGAAGTTTAACACAGTTACACCTGCAATACTTGAATCGCTGAAGAACATAGTTGGCAATGAATATGTATTTGCTGATGATGAATCATTAAAGAATTACGGGCACGATGAAACAGAAGACCTTAGTTTTTTGCCATCAGTAGTTGTTAAACCAAGGAAAGCGGAAGAGATTTCTGCAATTCTTAAAATATGTAATTCTGAAAATATTCCTTTAACTCCCCGTGGTGCTGGTACAGGGCTTAGCGGCGGAGCCTTGCCGGTATATGGTGGAATATTGCTATCCTTGGAACGCTTTAACCTGATACTGGATATTGATGAACGTAATTTACAGGCTACTGTTGAACCGGGTGTTATCAACCAGGTGTTCCAGGATGATGTCATGGAGAAAGGATTGTTTTATCCGCCGGATCCCGCCAGTAAAGGAAGTTGTTTTTTGGGCGGTAACGTGGCAGAACGGGCAGGAGGCCCCAAGGCTGTAAAATATGGTGTGACGAAAGATTATGTACTTAACCTGGAGGTTGTGTTACCCACAGGGGAAATAATGTGGACAGGTGCCAATGTGTTAAAGAATTCTACGGGTTATAACCTTACCCAGTTATTGACTGGCAGTGAAGGAACATTGGGCATTATTACTAAAATAGTTTTCCGATTAATACCAATGCCAAAACATAACCTGCTCATGCTCGTGCCGTTCTTTTCGGCCATAAAAGCATGTGAAGCAGTGTCGGCTATTTTCAGGGCAGGAATAGTGCCATCGGCATTGGAATTTGTGGAACGCGATGCCATTGATTGGGCGCTGAAATATGTTGACGGCATTTCAATACAGGTTAAGGATAAGATACAGGCTCATCTTATTATTGAGGTTGATGGCAATGATGTGGATGTGTTAATGAAGGATTGCGAAAGGATAGCTGAAGTGGTAAACCAGTTTGAATGTGATGAAATATTGTTTGCCGATTCAGCAGAACAAAAAAGCGCTTTATGGAAAATGCGCAGAAGTGTCGCTGAAGCTGTAAGATCGCATTCAGTATATAAAGAAGAAGATACTGTTGTGCCTCGTGCGGAATTGCCTGTGTTATTGGCAGGAGTAAAAGCAATTGGTAGGAAGTATGGTTTTAATTCAGTTTGCTATGGCCATGCCGGAGATGGTAATTTGCATGTGAATATTATAAAAGGAAATATGACGGACAAGCAGTGGAATGAATCATTGCCATTGGGGATTCGTGAAATATTTCAACTGTGTGTAAAACTGGGCGGTACGCTTTCAGGTGAACATGGAATAGGGTGGGTGCAGAAAGAATACATGGATATAGCCTTCACTGAAAAAGGGCTTTCTTTGCAAAAGCAGATCAAAGCGGTATTTGATCCCAAAGGAATTTTAAATCCCGGAAAAATATGGCAGTGAACGAAAACTACAATCGATTTATAAAATCGCATGCCGTCAAGAATTTTCTGGGCCATATGGTGCAGGGGTTATTGGTAATAACTCCGTTGGCTATTACGGTGTATGTAGTGTATAAAGTTGTAACAACCATTGCTTCAGCCTTTGGTTTCATACATGAAATTGTACATCCGCTCCTGGACCCTTTTATTATCCTTGCTGCAATCATATTCATTATATATATTGTTGGAAGGCTATCTGCTTCTTTCTTGTTTACGCCTATGTATGACCGTTTTGAAAAGGATATTGAGAAAGTTCCTTTGATACGTGTGGTATACTCATCGGTAAAAGATATCATGTCTGCTTTTGTAGGCAGTAAACGAAAATTTAACAGGCCGGTGTTGGTTACCATAGATAAGGTAAATGATGTAAAGCAGATCGGTTTCATCACACAAGAAGATATGTCAACTATGTCAATCGGAACGGAATATACTGCCGTGTATATGCCTTTCTCATACGGACTTTCGGGTAAGTTAATAATTGTAAGAAAAGATAATATACAACCGTTGGATGCAACTTCAGCTGAAGCAATGAAATTTGTTGTATCGGGTGGTGTTACACATGTAGATTAATAATTCATGCAGGCAGGATCAAAGAATAATTCCGTGATTTATGTACTACTCGTTATTACCGGTGCAATATTGTTTTTGCCCTTTCTTGGTAAAGTGCATTTGTTCGATTGGGATGAAATAAATTTTGCGGAATGCGCCCGTGAAATGATAGCTGCAAAGCAATATTTTCTTGTCACTATAAATTACCTTCCTTTTTGGGAAAAGCCACCACTTTTTATATGGATGCAGGCTTTGAGTATGAAATTATTTGGTATCAGTGATTATGCTGCCCGTTTCCCGAATGCTATTTGCGGCATACTTACCATGCTTGTATTGTTTAAAGTGGGAACAACATGGAAGGACAGGCGTTTTGGCTTATTATGGGTGCTTGTTTATATTGGTTCTTTATTGCCACATTTCTATTTTAAATCCGGTATAATAGATCCCTGGTTCAACCTTTTTATTTTCTCAGGCGTCTATTTCTTTATCCGCTTCCAAATGCATAAAAAAAATATCCTGGAAGGGAAGAATGGTTTCCTTTATTTGTCGGCTTTCTGTATTGGCCTTGCTATGCTTACTAAAGGGCCTGTAGCATTTCTAGTATTTTCATTAAGTGTTGCTATTTATTGGTGGATGGAAAAAAGACGCGCTATCATGAGTATTCCCCAGGCAGCATTATATGTTTTGGTTGTACTTACTGCAGGTGGCATTTGGTTTGTGTTGGAAGCGGCAACAGGGCATTGGAGTATAATAGTGCAATTCATACAATATCAAATCCGTTTATTCAACACACAGGATTCAGGTCATGGTGGCCCATTTTATTATCACTTTATTGTTTTGCTTATCGGGTGCTTTCCAGCATCTGTATTTGCAATTCGGGGGATGATAATAAAATCTACAGATGAGAAAATAAACGAAGCATCGAGAATGCTTAAAATCGTATTCTGGGTTGTATTGATACTCTTCTCGATTGTGAAAACCAAGATACTGCATTACTCATCACTTTGTTATTACCCGCTTACATTTTTTGCTGCACTTGCACTTTATGAAATATGGGAGAACGCATCGGTATGGAAGAAATGGATGGGTTGGATGATTGGAATACTTGGTGGTGTTTTAGGTATTGCATTAGCATTATTGCCTGTTGTGGCAATGAATAAAGAAACTATAATTTCATTAATTAAAGACCCTTTTGCAGTGGCTAATATGGCTGCTGAAGTAAGTTGGTCATATATGGATGGTATTGTAGGTTTCGTATTACTGGTATCAATAATAAGCGGACTGATATTCATTAAACGAGGAAAAGTAAAACCGGGAGCAATTGCTTTTTTTATTGGTACACTTATTACAACAAATACAGCCTTGTTCATGATTGCCCCAAAAATTGAACAGATAACACAGGAATCTGCTATAGAGTTTTACCAGGGATTAAAAGGAAAAGATGTGTACTTAACTACACTCGATTATAAAAGTTTTGCCCAGTATTTCTATGCTGACGTGCAGCCATGGACCAACATAAAATGTACTGATAATGAATGGTTATTGACAGGAAACATTGATAAGCTGGCTTATTTTGTGTGTAAAATAAATAAGGCAGAGGAGATAGGACAAAAGTACCCGCAATTACAAGTACTGTATAGTAAAAATGGTTTTGTTTTCTTTGAAAGAAAGCCTGTCAGCCAATAAATGGCTTAATATGCAGGTATAGTTCTTTTGTTATTTTTGTGAAAGTTAGTTTATAAAGAAAATGAAAATAGCTATTCTATCCAGAAGCCCCGAGGCATATTCCACTAAAAGATTAGTTGAAGCAGGGAAACTAAGGGGACACGAAATTGTTGTATTGGACCATCTCAGATGCGTATTAATAATCGAACAAGGCCGCCCGCATATATATCATAAAGACGAAGAAGTAAAAGGCATCAACGCTGTAATACCGCGCATCGGGGCATCAGTTACCTTTTATGGCGCTGCAGTAGTAAGGCAGTTCGAAATGATGAAGATATTTACAGCTGTAGAATCGCAAGCTTTGGTTCGTTCAAGAGATAAACTGCGTTGCTTGCAATTGCTTGCTAAGGCAGGCCTGCCAATACCAAAATCAGCATTTGTTTCAACCCCTAAGCATGTTGAGAACGTAATTAGCCTGGTTGGCGGCGCACCGGTAGTCATAAAATTACTTGAAGGCACACAAGGCATCGGCGTAATATTAGCAGAAACAAAAAATTCCGCAAAATCAGTTATTGAAGCATTTTTAGATGTGGAGGTAGATATATTAGTACAGGAATTTATAAAGGAAGCTGGTGGGCAGGATATTCGTGCATTTGTTGTAGACGGACAGGTAGTAGGAGCTATGAGACGTAAAGGTGCGGAAGGCGATTTCCGTTCGAATTTACACAGGGGTGGCACTGCAGAACTTGTAAAACTCAGCGCTGAAGAAAAGGCTATGGCCATACGTGCGGCCAAACAATTAGGACTAGGAGTAGCCGGTGTTGATATGCTGCCGTCTAAAAAAGGACTTATGGTTAATGAAGTTAATTCTTCGCCAGGGCTTGAAGGTATTGAAAAGGCTACTGGTGTTGATATAGCAGGGAAGATAATAGAGTATGTGGAACGAAACGAGTTCAACGATTAATACATCCCAAAAAATAGCAGATAGCGTTATGGAGATACTCCATCCAACTCACTTTGAGGAATATGAACTTATTGATTGCGGCGATTTTGAAAAACTAGAACGCTTTGGTCCATATATTACTATCAGGCCAGAGCCGCAGGCGGTATGGAGCAGGGCAAAGAAGCTGAGCGAATGGGAAAAACTGGCTCATGTTCGTTTTGTACCGAATTCAAGTTATGCCGGTGAATGGAAGAAATTTAAACCTATGCCTGATGAATGGGAAATAGGATATAATCTTCCTAATGGCCCGAGGATAAATTTTCACTTATCGCTTACCCAATTCAAGCACGTAGGTGTTTTTCCTGAACAGGCAGTACATTGGGATTATATATATAGTAAGGTAAGCGCTATGAAGCTGGGAACTCCAAAGTTCCTTAATTTGTTTGCTTATACAGGAGGAGCTTCTTTAGCTGCAAAGGCTGCCGGCGCAGACGTTATACATCTCGATTCGATAAAACAAGTAGTTACCTGGGCTAAGCAAAATATGGAACTATCAAACTTAAATAATATACGTTGGCTTGTAGAAGACGCTATGAAATTTGTACGAAGAGAATTGAAACGCGGCACTAAGTATAATGGTATAATATTGGATCCACCCGCGTATGGCCATGGACCTAACAGAGAACAGTGGAAGTTGGAAGAGAATATTAATGAAATGGTTCATAGTGTTTTGGAACTTTTAGACAACGAGAAACACATGCTCATTTTGAACACCTATTCCCTGGGGTTTTCCTCCTTAATACTGGAGAATTTGATGACAAAAAGGAAGAATGATCTGAAATACGGAGAATTGTATCTCCAGGCAAGCTCGGGTTATAAATTGCCGCTTGGCGTATTTGGCAAGGTGTCCAAGGGGGTTTAGCAGGTACTGTTTTTTAGAAAAGTTTGCTTTTTAGGAAATAGATATAGAGTTTTGCAGACTTATTTTCATAGAAAGATACTTCTTAATTACACGCATGGCAAAAAATTTACTCATAGTAGAGTCGCCCGCAAAGGCTAAGACAATAGAGAAATACCTGGGTAAAGACTTTACAGTTAAGTCGAGCATCGGCCACATTTGTGACCTGCCTGAAAAAGGTTTGGGTGTCGACATTAAAAACAACTTTAAACCAGATTATGTTGTTTCGACAGATAAAAAGAAGGTTGTAGCTGAACTTAAAAAGCTCGCCAAGGCCGCTGAGATGGTATGGTTAGCGACTGATGAGGACCGTGAAGGAGAAGCTATTGCATGGCATTTGTTCAATGAACTTGGTTTAGATGCAAAAAAGACCAAAAGGGTAGTATATCATGAAATTACAAAGTCAGCTATCGAGGCGGCAATTAAGAATCCGAGGGATATTAATAAGGATCTGGTGGATGCACAGCAGGCACGCCGCATACTTGACAGGTTAGTAGGTTATGAGCTTTCTCCTATATTATGGAGAAAAATAAAACCTTCACTTTCCGCGGGAAGAGTACAATCGGTTGCGGTAAGATTAATAGTAGAACGTGAAAGGGAGATCACGTCATTCGGAATAACATCTTTCTTTAAAGTAGTAGGATACTTTGCTGCTAACGGTGTGAACTTTAAAGCCGAACTTGACAAGAAATTTATTACAGAAGCCGAGGCCAACGATTTTCTTAAGAAAATAAGTAGTGCTGAATTTTCTGTAAAGAGCCAGGAGAAAAAACCTTCAAAACGCACTCCTTCTGCACCATTTATAACATCAACCTTGCAACAGGAGGCCAGCCGTAAATTGGGCTTCTCGCTTTTACAGACCATGCGTGTAGCACAGATACTGTATGAAAAGGGAGATATAACCTATATGCGTACTGACTCTGTTAATCTTTCACAATTAGCAATTGATGCAGCTAAGGAAGAAGTAATAAAGCTGTACGGTGAGAAATATGCGCAAACACGTCAGTTCAAAACAAAATCGGCCTCGGCACAGGAAGCTCACGAAGCAATACGCCCAACCAATTTTGCAAACAAGGAAATAGAATCGGAAGAGAGTAATGAAAAAAGATTGTACGAACTAATATGGAAACGTACGGTTGCTTCTCAGATGGCCGATGCCGAAATAGAAAAGACAGTATTGACCGTTGGAAATAATAAAGTAGAAAACAATTTTATTGCAACAGGAGAAGTAATAAAATTTGATGGTTTTTTGAAAGTGTATATTGAATCAGATGATGAAACAGAAGAAGAGGAAGCAGAAGGACATTTGCCAATGGTTAAAGTTAATGATAAGGTAAGTTTATCGCATATTGATGCAGTGCAGAGATACACTCAACCACCGTCACGTTTTACCGAGGCGAGCCTTGTAAAGAAACTGGAAGGGCTTGGAATAGGAAGGCCGTCTACTTATGCTCCGACAATTTCTACAGTTCAGAAAAGAGGATATGTGGTAAAGGAATCACGTGAAGGAACAGAAAGAAAGTACGCGGTGCTCACATTAAAGGATGGCGAAGTAAAATCTGCTATCAAAACCGAAATTACGGGTGCTGATAAATCAAAACTATTTCCTACCGATGTGGGAATGGTTGTGAATGATTTCCTGTTAAGCCATTTCGGAGAAATACTTGATTTTAATTTTACCGCGCAGGTAGAGGAGCAGTTTGATATTGTTGCTGAAGGTAAACTGACATGGACAAAGATGCTTAAGAATTTCTATAAGCCTTTCCATGAAACAGTTGAAAAGACTGCGGCTGTAAAAGAAAGAGCATCGGGAGAACGATTATTGGGACAAGATCCTACTAGTGGTAAAAATGTATTTGTTAAGATTGGCAGATATGGGCCAATGGTTCAGATAGGTGATACCGAATCGGAAGAGAAGCCAAAATTTGCCAAACTAAGAGCAGAACAACGGCTTGAGTCGATGACGCTTCCTGAAGCACTTGAGTTATTCAGGTTGCCAAGAAAGGCTGGTGTATATGAAGATAAAGATATGGATGTGTCTATAGGCCGCTTCGGCCCTTATATCAGGCACGATGGAAAATTCTATTCCTTACCGAAAGAAGATGATCCGTATACCGTGAATGAAGCAAGATCAATAGAAGTAATTGAAGAGAAACGCAAAAAAGAAAGAGAAAAAGTTATTCAGATAATTAAGCATGAGCCGGAAATACTAGTGTTGAACGGCAGATACGGCCCTTATATTCAAATGGACAAGGAAATATTTAAGATTCCTAAGGATAAAGAACCTGCAAAGCTTACGCTTGAAGAATGTCTTGCTATAATAGCTGCAGATAAAGCAAGCGGAAAGAAGAAAAGGAAATTTATTCCACGCAAAAAATCCTAAGCATAATTACTCTGCATGGAAATTGAGCAATACCTTAAACCGGGCGCAATAATTAAAGAATACGCTCCATTTATGTGGGGTAGTACTATTTTAAAAAGTGTACCGGGTAGTTTTCCTGACCTCGATAAAGTTCAGATCGCTGTTATTGGAGTTGGAGAAGCCAGGAACTCAAATGGCAATGATGGTTGCGCTGCCGCACCAGACAAAGTAAGGGACAACCTGTATGCACTTTCATATATACCCTCTCTTATTGTTGCCGATCTTGGCAACATTATTCCAGGTAATTCACCAAAAGATACATACAGCGCATTGGAATTTGTTTGCGCTGAGTTGCTAGATAAGAAAATAATTCCTGTTGTAATCGGTGGAAGTCAGGACCTTACTTATGCAATGTATACTGCTTACCAGCGCTTGCAGCAAACCGTAAATTTAGTTTGTGCAGATAGTAAAATAGATATGGGAGATATTCATAGCGAAATGAGTTCCTCTACCTATCTCAGTAAAATTTTGCAATACCAGCCAAGCCTGCTGTTTAACTATAGCCTTGTCGGATATCAAAGCCATTTTGTGAATCCGGACGAAGTTGAAACAATAAAGAAAATGTATTTTGATACGTATCGCTTAGGGCAAATACAAACTAATATAGAAGAATCTGAACCTATTGTTAGGAATGCAGACATTTTAAGTTTTGATATTTCAGCTATCCGTAGGTCAGATGCACCGGGAACATTACATTCTACACCTAATGGATTGTATGGTGAAGAAGCGTGTCAGATATTAAGATATGCAGGAATGAGTGACAAGCTTTCATCAATTGGAATTTTTGAAGTAAACCCATTATTTGATGATAGGGAACAAACCGCCGCTTTAGCTGCACAAATGATATGGTATTTTTTTGATGGATTTGCAAACAGAAAGAATGATTTACCCGGAACTGAGAAAAAGGAGTATCTGAAGTACCGTGTTACTATGAAATCTGCCGAACATGAGATAGTATTCTATAAAAGCACAAAGACCAATAGGTGGTGGATGGAAGTGCCTTACAGAGTGGGGGTTAAGTCGAAATACGAACGACATCACATGGTGCCATGTTCATACGAAGATTATCAATTGGCATGCACCGAGGAAATGCCGGATAGATGGTGGCAGGCATACCAGAAGTTAAGTTGATGTTAAATGGTTGATTTTCACACATGTTTGTATATAAAAGGGAAAAATATTTGTTTATTATTTGCAAAATGATTAGTTTAGCATTCTCTTTCAGTTAGAAAAGGGTATAGTTATTTAACTTAATATGCGAGAAATGAAAAAAATAATTACATCTATAGTAC
>OLMA01000184.1_pt1 | contig 102426 bp, 82 predicted proteins | sample 1604671 | NCBI WGS metagenome assembly OLMA01 (sample SAMEA104055725, study PRJEB20765) | soil metagenome | biome: Arctic tundra; feature: Polygonal ground; material: soil | place: USA | collected 2011-09 | depth 0-0.5 m | reverse complement strand
TATCAATTAATTATATAAATAAATTTGATTTGGGCCCATTGTATTTCATTGTTAATATCAATAGAACATTAATAAAATGGGTTGTTGAAAAACAGAACATATAATTATTGTAAATAGTTCTTATCTGATGGAACTTTGTACTACGTTCTTTGAAAGAAAAAGGGACTCTACCCCTAGTTCCAGAAATCCCAACTTATACCAAAGCGTAAAACCTGGTCTGGCATTGGGTAGTGCAATGCATATCCATAAAACGATGTTGTTTGCAGGAAAGGTGAAGTAACATTCTCCATTTTAAGGAACATGCGGAATGTTTTTATACGAAATGAAACAAAAGGGTCGAGGTAAAAATAGTTGCCCATTTTAATATCGTTCTGCAAATAATACTGGCTAAACACCGGTTGGTAGCCGTATACATAATAGGCGGTATTGTAAAACACATCTACACCAACCCGTAACAGCAAATGATGCTGAAATAAATAATTCTGATAAAAAAGGGAGTTCTCTGCTACCAGGTTAGGCAGGTGAATAGGTCCGTTCGGTGTAACTGATTGCACAATTTCTTTTGTATTTAAATGCCACTTACCTACTCTGAAATCTTTTGCAATAAATACTTTGTAAACAGTTATCGGGTCTTGTGTTTGGGCCGGAGCAGTACTTCCAAGCGAGTCCTTAAAATAAACATCGTTCAATATTTGTGTGGCACTGCCTCCAATGCTTAAATGCCACTTTGCATCCTCATATACCAGCGATGCGGTTGTTGTGGTGATTTTACTGAAATGATTCAACCATTGGTAATTGTTACCGTCATACAGGTCGTATATAAGTGCGGGAGTCTGTAAAGAATAATCAATGCTAAGTTTAAGTAAGCGTAATGAGTCTGGCTTTAACCCCAAATGCGCAGAACCTTGCATATCTCCATGTTGTGTTCCCTGGAAAATATCAGAACCTTCAGCATCAAATAAAATATGCCCATTGGCATAGGTATTGTAAACCCTTGCATGAAACATAAGGTTACTGAATACAGAGTCCCGATACATTACATTAATATTAGTATCAATTCTTCCCGGGCGATGCAACTTAGTTGCGCTGTAATCTGTATAATGCACCCACTGGTCTTGCACTCCGGCATCCCATTTTAAAATAGTGTTCCAACCTTTGGCAGAACCTATTGAAAAGTCATTTACAAGCTGATTGTATCGCAATGAGTCATACGTAGAATCAACATCGTGGTAGAAATGAGGGTAGAAACCAGAAGAATCACTGGCAATAGTATAGTCGCTGTAAATATTTGAATTACCTGAAAGACGCATGGTATGTGATACGTACATAACCGGGTTTTCTTTAGTAGTATCGGAGCCACTGTAACCAAAAAAGAAAAACTGCTGAACACGCATAGATGTTTGCCGCTCTGTGGTTCTGGCAGTAAAAAGATTCACAGGTATATCTTCATGTTGTCCTGAAAAGTTAGGGTTCGTAAAGTCTGTATCTCCCCGCAACCCGCCATTCTGCTGAATTTTTGATGAGTTATAAATACCATCGAATAAAAGTATATATCGTTTTGTACGGTAGCTTACATTCAGGGTAAGTTGGTTCAGGTTAGTACTTTGGTTCAGGTAAATACCTTCAGACCTTACACGTTTAAACCCTATAGCAACATTCAGTTTCTTACCAAAGTTCTGTGTAAGTATAAGGTCGAGGAACTGGTGTATCTGTGGATCGGTAACGTAAAAGAAGTTGAGGTATGGCGCTCTTGTAAAGTAATACATCAAGGATTCATCATTCTTAAAATATCCTGAAAGATAATCAGGTCCGTAATAAAAGCCCAATGGAGCAGGTGCAGTGTTAAATATAACAGGAACGTATGGCAAACCGGGGTTACCTAAACTATAATGCGTAGTATAATGCTCAAGATTATTAAGGTTCGTATCTACCTTCCACGATTCTTTTTCCCAGATATTATATGGCGATAACATAGCGCGTGTATAGCCAAGTGTAACATCGTGTTTTATAGTTGTGTCGACGGGAGCAATAGAATATGCCTTAACAAGAGATATGAAAAAGAAACTTATAAATAAATATGCCCTTGCAATTCTTTTTCCCATTATAAAACCCTCTGTAGAAGACCTCATTTCTTTCCTTTAAACATATTCTTTAGCAATATTCTGCAAGCAATTATACCAGTTATTTTGCTTTAGTCTTAATAATATAGCAAATGAATGAAGAAAAACCTAAACTCATCTACTAACCCCATTGTGATAAAGGCATTTTTTACTATATTTACGCTACAAAAATAAAAATTATGGGAACGGCAATTGAAAAGGAAATCTCCCTTCAGGAACATTTGAAGAAATTCTTCGGTTTTTCTAAGTTTAAAGATCAGCAAGAAGCAATTATTAAGAATGTACTTAACGGGAAAGACACCTTTGTTATTATGCCGACCGGTGGAGGCAAGTCACTTTGCTACCAATTACCGGCCCTGCTAAGCGATGGTGTTGCCATTATAGTATCTCCGCTTATTGCATTAATGAAGAACCAGGTGGACATCCTTCGCACATTTGGCGCTAAAAATGAAATTGCCCACTTTTTAAACTCATCGCTATCAAAAGCTCAGATAAATAAGGTTAAGGAAGAAGTTATACGCGGCGATACGAAGCTTTTATATGTAGCACCAGAGTCTCTTTCCAAAGAACTTAACGTGGCTTTCTTTAAAAAGGTTAAAATATCCTTCTTCGCTATTGACGAAGTACACTGTATATCGGAATGGGGACATGATTTTCGCCCGGAATACAGAAAATTAAGGCCTTTGATCGAACAGATAGGCCGCGTGCCTATAATCGCTCTTACTGCTACCGCTACCCCTAAGGTGCAGGAAGATATCATGAAAAACCTTGATATTCAGGATGCGGCTATATTCAAATCCTCTTTCAACAGGCCAAACCTGTATTACGAGGTACGTACCAAGCAAAATGCAGCCAAAGAGATCATAAAGTTTATACGCCAGCATACCGGCAAGTCTGGTATTATATATTGCCTGAGCCGTAAAAAGGTGGAAGAAATTGCTCAAACTTTGCAGGTAAATGGAATTAAGGCGCTGCCTTACCATGCCGGGATGGATAAGCCTACACGAGATAAGACTCAGGACCAGTTTTTGATGGAAGATGTGGATGTAATGGTTGCTACTATCGCCTTTGGTATGGGTATAGATAAACCAGACGTTCGTTTTGTTATTCACTATGATATTCCTAAAAGCCTTGAAAGTTATTACCAGGAGACAGGTCGTTCAGGCCGTGATGGTGGCGAAGGAAAGTGCATAACCTTTTATAGCTTTGAAGATGTTAGGAAACTTGAAAAATTCCTGAAAGACAAACCTGTTGCAGAACAGGAAATTGGCAGACAGCTGATACAGGAAACTATCGCCTTTGCTGAAAGTTCGGTATGCCGCAGAAAAATGTTATTACACTACTTTGGTGAAACATATACTGAACCAAATTGTGGGCAGTGCGATAATTGCCTGAACCCTAAAACCCAATTTGAAGGTCAGGATGATCTGCAATTGTTACTTGAAGTAATACATGAGACTAAAGAAAAATTCAAACCAAAGCACCTTGTTGATGTATTGCTTGGCACAATGAGCTCAGCAGTAAAGTCGTACAAGCATGATAAACTTGAAGTATTTGGCGATGGTGTAGAAGATGGTAAGGATGAAAAATTCTGGAACGCTGTTATCCGCCAGGCTATGGTACTTGATTACGTTATAAAAGATATTGAAGCTTATGGTGTATTAGCGCTTAGCCAGACAGGAAAGAACTTCCTTAATAAGCCTCATTCCATTATGCTTACTAAGGATCATGACTATAGTGGCGATAGCGATGACGAAGAGGATATTATGATGGCAGCTGCCCAGAAAGGCGGCGGAGCCGCAGATCAGACACTTTATGCTTTGCTGAAAGATCTTTGCAAGTCAACCGCATCTAAATTAAAACTACCTCCGTTTGTTGTGTTCCAGGAGACATCATTAGAGGAAATGGCTACACATTATCCTGTAAGCCTCGAGGAACTATCACATATTACCGGTGTTGGCGTACATAAAGCCGATAAGTTCGGAAAGGCATTCGTTGACCTTATAGCCAAATATGTTGAAGAGAACGAAATAGAGCGCCCTCAGGATATAGTGGTTAAATCCGTTGTAAATAAATCGGGCTTAAAGGTATATATCATTCAAAGTATTGACAGAAAAGTTGATCTTGAAAATATGGCTAAAGGCAAAGGCCTTACTTTGCCTGCATTGCTCCAAGAAATTGAAACGATAGTTTCATCTGGAACAAAGGTTGACATTCGTTATTATATCGATAGGGTAATTGATGAAGACAGGCAGGATGAGGTATTCGATTACTTCCGTTCGGCTGATTCTGATTCATTGGAAAGCGCTTTGCAGGAACTTGGTAATGAAGATTACAGCGAAGAGGATATCCGGTTGATGCGTATACGATTTATGTCTGAAATGGGCCACTAACCTAAATCGTTTTGATACAACACTAAACCAGTACTTACCACTATGAATAACATGCAGCAATAGCAATGTTGAAGTCGGGTAAGTTCCTGTACCAGATAATTGTAGCTATAGGTATTCTTATTTACCTGTTGATACATGCATCTTATAAAGGCGACCTGCTGATCTTTGAATTAGGCAGCAATGATATTGTTCATGGCATTGATGCTTTTTCTAAGAAGTATGTAGATGGTTACCATTACTACTATTCAGCACTTTTTGCAATACTTATTTATCCACTATACCTACTCCCTGTTTACATAGGAACCTTTATATGGCTTCTACTGAATGTTGTTCTGTTAGCAAGAGTTGTAGTATTATGCTCAAGATACTTTGATATTAATAAGTTAAGTGAGAAACAATTTAGGTGGTTTCTGATACTCACAATCGTTTTTGCTTTACGGTTTATTTTTTCGAATTTAAATTCCCAACAAATAACTATTGTCATTCTTTACCTGGTTCTGGAAGGAATTGCTCTTATAAATTCAGATAAAAAAGCTGCAGGAGCAGTATTAATAGCACTGGGAATAAACATTAAACTATTGCCTTTGGTTATACTTCCTTACCTGTTATACAGAAAAGAATGGAAAGCATTTCTATTCACAATCTTATTATGGATAATCATGTTATACTTGCCCGGTCTTGTATTAGGTTTTCAGCAAAATAATTTACTTATAGCCAGTTGGTGGAATCTCATTAATCCTTCAAATGCTATTCATGTAGTTGATGTAGATGAAAGAAGTTTTCATGGCCTTTCTACTCTACTTGCTACCTTATTGATGGAACATGTTCCTGATCATTATGCTTTACCAATTAAAAGAAATATAGCCGATGTTAGTTATTCTCAGTTAACTTGGATATTAAATATCACACGTTTAATTTTGGTGTCTTTTACTTTATATTTTTTACGGACAAAGCCTTTCGTTTCCATTAGCAATAAACTCCATAAATATTGTGAGGTCAGTTATTTGCTTCTGCTTGTTCCACTTATTTTTCCGCACCAGCAACCTTATGCATTTCTATTTATAATGCCGGCGGTATCATTCATAATTTATTACCTGATCACTCATTATAAGGTGGTATCACAGCTACGATTTACCTTAATGTTATCGTTTCTTGTCATATCATACCTTTGTTGTAATTTTGATTTTATTTTTGGTGAGTTCAGAGAATATTATACTCATTTCAAGATTCTTACTTATGGAGCACTCATTATTATTCCTTTATTGGCTTTCTCCTTTCCATTAAAAAACAAAGAAGCTATATAATGAAAGTAAGCCCTATACTTCCTTTTTAAGGAATACAGAAGGAACAATATATTTATTCAGTTTAAGAAAGCTCGCGAGAACAAAGAATAAAGTTCCACCTGGAAGAACAGTAAGGGCGATAAGGTCAACTGTTTTTAATACATCTTTCATCTGGTTGCCTATCTGAACCTTTTCCTCATGCGTAAGTTCCTTTCCGTGGAAAGTGGATTGTGTAATTAATACAAATGCAATTTTTGTTCCTTGCCCTTCTTTCTCAATGTTTATAATAAACTCGCTAAAGTTAGACTTCAGTTTATCCAATAATACCTTCGGATTGTGTTCAGGTAAATGTCCACTTTCCTTAATGTGTGCTATTAACTCTTCAACACTATTCATAGTGCAAAATTAGGCTATTTCTTCATCAATCTTCTTCCTCTTATGAATATACGCATGCTTTTTTCACGCACAGATATTGATATTTCTTTATCTACTGATTCCTTTCTTTTTATTTCAAAGGCCTCAAGTACCTGCCTGTGCGTAAGAACGCCCTTCAGATGGTGTTTGTCTTCTTTGGTTACTACGGGCAATACGTCAACACTATGCGCAACCATTTTGTCGATTGCTTTATGCAGATTATCATCTTCATTAATAGTAATTGCATGGCCCTTTAATAAGGTGCCGAGTTTTTCTTCTCCGGTGTACTTCGAGCTTAATATTTCTCGAACACTAACTATACCAAGTAATTTATCTCCGTCATTATCATCCACTACTGCATAGGACAAACTGAAATTATCTCCAATAGGTTCATCAATAAATTCGCGTACTTCAGCTATAGTATCATTGGCACTTAATACATTTATTTCATCCTTTAAAACATCCTTTACCAAAAAACTATTCAGCACATCAGGCATATAAGAATCAGGGGTATTAATGCCACGACGCGATATCTTTTCCGTCATAATGGTACTACGCATCATTATAAATGAAATGAAATACGCAGCAGCGCATCCACCTAAAAGAGGTAAAAGCAAATGAGGTTGTTGTGTCGTTTCCAGCGAAAATATAACTGCAGTCAAAAAAGCCCGCGATGCACCGGAGAACATAGCTGCCATACCAATAAGGCCTGCAATTGAAGCACTTAAACCCAAAACTGGTATAGCTTGGTTTATTCCAATAGCTAACAAAGCTCCTATTGCTCCACCAATTGTAAATAATGGAGCAAGTGTTCCTCCTGACGTACCACTACCCAATGAAATTGCCCATGATATAAACTTAAGAATAGAGAAAACCAGTAACATATTAATACTTAAGGTGCCGCTTAAAATGCCACTTATATTACTGTATCCTACACCCATTGTAGATGGTGCAAAGTAACCTACAACGCCTACCGCAACAGCGCCAATTGCAGGCCACCACATCCAATGTATAGGGAGTTCCTCAAAAGCATCTTCAACGGCATACACTATTTTAGTAACACCTACCGAGAAAACACCAACCAATGCGCCAATCAATACATACACTATCAATTGTGTAATAGTAGGAGCAGGAATGTAAGGCATTGCAAACATGGGATGATAGCCAAAGAATAATATATGACAGGCAGCGCCTGCAATACAAGCCAATGCAACAGGAATAATGGAACGTGGAGAAAACTCAAATAAAAGAAGTTCAATAGCGAGCATAATTCCTGCAACAGGGCTTCCGAATATTGCTGCCATACCTGCTGTAGCACCTGCAGTCAGTAATACTTTTCTTTCATAGGCAGTTATCTTTAGCAACTGCCCGATTAGTGAACCGAAAGCTCCACCTGCTGCAATAATAGGGCCTTCTGCACCAAAGGGGCCGCCTGTGCCGATCGATATAGCAGCAGAAAGAGGCTTAAGCAAAGTAACTATTGGGTGTATCTTGCTATCATTCGTCAATACCTGTTCCATTGCTTCAGGAATACCGTGCCCACGAATAGCTTTAGAACCATAACGTGCCATGAACCCAACAAGAACACCGCCAATAATGGGAATGAATATCACCCAAATACCCAGATGATTTCCAACAGGTGAAACCTCACCGGTTTCTATTTTCCCGTAGAAGGCAATACCTGTTACAAAACTGATAAGCTCAACCATTATTTTAGCAACTACACCGACAAGTAGTGCATTTAAAATAGCGAGAAAGCTGATATACAGCAATCGGGGTGCATCAACACCTTTGGCTGGTTCAATGCCTTCTGCTTCAAGCGTTGGGCCAATGGAAACGGATACTGGTATACCATTATTGGTAGACGCCGAAACTATTTTCTTCTTCATGGGGTGTTAGAAGATTAAGTCACATCCTTACCGGGTGCGGCAAATTATTATTTACTTATAACTACGCTGAGCTAAATGCACCTTTTCAAATTTCAATGCTTCTTTGTGCAATTCCTCAGGTTTGTCCATTCCTTTATATTCCCAGGCAGCTACGTATGCAAAGTTTGCATCGTCGCGTTTTGCTTCGCCTTCTTCAGTTTGCGATTCTTCACGGAAATGCCCTCCGCATGATTCCTTGCGGTTCAATGCATCGTCTATCATCAATCCGCCAAGTTCAATAAAGTCAGCTACGCGGCCTGCCTTTTCAAGGTCAGGGTTAAATTCATTAGCTGTACCAAGAACACGAACATCTCTCCAGAACTCTTCTCTTAGCGCTCTTACTGCAGCCTTAGCTTCCAGCAATCCTTTTTCGTTACGAGCCATTCCGCAATTATTCCACATAATCTTGCCAAGCTTTTTATGCAAATGCTCAACAGACTGTGTTCCCTTGATCGACAATAGTTTTTCAATACGCTCACGTACAGATTTTTCAGCTTCTACAAATTCAGGGCGATCAGTCGGTATAGGTTTAGTAGCAATTTCATCAGCTAAATAAGCGCCTATAGTATATGGCAATACAAAATATCCATCAGCTAGGCCCTGCATAAGTGCAGATGCGCCTAAGCGGTTAGCACCATGGTCAGAGAAATTACATTCTCCTAATGCATATAAACCTTGTACTGTGGTCATTAAGTTATAATCTACCCAAAGGCCACCCATTGTATAGTGAATGGCAGGATAGATGCGCATAGGAACTTTATAGGGGTTCTCGCCTGTAATCTTTTCATACATTTCAAACAGGTTACCATACTTTTCACTTACTACTGATTCACCTAATCTCTTAATAGAAGCTGCAAAGTCGAGGTAAGCTGCTTGTTTTGATGTACCTACTCCATAACCCGCATCGCATCTTTCTTTTATAGCACGAGATGCAACATCGCGCGGAACAAGGTTACCGAATGCAGGGTAACGTCTTTCCAGGAAATAATCGCGTTCTTCTTCAGGTATATCAATAGCTTTACGGGTATCATCCTTTTTCTTAGGAACCCATACACGTCCGTCGTTACGTAATGATTCAGACATCAGTGTCAGTTTAGACTGATGGTCACCTGATATTGGAATACAGGTAGGATGTATTTGTGTAAAGCAAGGATTACCAAAGAAAGCGCCTTTCTTATGTGCCTTCCAGTTTGCAGTAACATTGCAACCCATAGCATTGGTTGAAAGATAAAATACATTACCATAACCACCTGAAGCAAGGACAACTGCATGTCCGAAATGCCTTTCTAACTGACCGGTGATCAAGTCACGTGCTATAATACCACGTGCCTTACCATCGATCATAACCACTTCCAACATTTCGTGGCGGCTATACATCTTAACCTGTTTCTTGGCTATCTGCCTGTTCAGCGCACTGTATGCACCTAGTAATAACTGTTGTCCTGTTTGTCCGCGAGCATAAAATGTACGCGATACCTGCACACCACCAAAAGAACGTGTGTCAAGCAATCCACCGTATTCACGTGCAAAAGGAACACCTTGTGCTACGCATTGGTCAATAATATTTGCACTTACTTCGGCAAGGCGATATACGTTCGCTTCTCTTGCACGGAAGTCACCACCTTTAATAGTATCATAAAACAAACGGAAAGTACTGTCGCCATCGTTTGCATAGTTCTTGGCAGCATTTATACCACCCTGTGCAGCAATACTGTGTGCGCGGCGTGGGCTATCCTGGAAGCAAAATACTTTTACTTTGTACCCTAACTCAGCCAATGATGCAGCTGCCGATGCACCTGCAAGGCCTGAACCTACCACAATAACTTCGAGGTGGCGTTTATTCGCAGGGTTAACAAGCTTAACGGTTGAACGGTAATCCGTCCACTTTTCAGATAATTCTCCCGGAGGAACTTTGGAATCAAATTGTGCCATAATGCTAAAGAATTAATTCAATTTTATTATATCTGAATTGATTTTCCGGCTATGCCGAAATAAAATAGTATCGGAAAAGAAGCGAAGCCTACCCACATTATCCACGCAAAGGTGCTTCCTGCCATTTGTAATACGGAATAGTACTTTTTGTTGTCGAGTCCTAAGGTATGGAAAGCTGACCTGAATGCATGGTTAAGGTGAAGGAACAAGAATGTAACACCAATTACATATATAGCTACATACACAGGATCCATAAACCCTATCTTAACCATTTGTGCAATGGTGTGTCCATTAGTGTTATGAAGGATACGATACGGAAAAAAGAAATGATACAGGTGAATAATAATAAAGAACAATATAAATGAACCGGTCAATCCCATATTACGAGACGACCATGAGCTTCCTGCATGTGAAGTTGGAACAGCATAACCAATCGGGCGCGCTCTTTTATTATCAATAGTAATTATAAGCGCTTGCAGGCAGTGAATTATAATTGCGGCAAACAATACTATTTCAATAGTGCGTATGAGTATGTTCCTTACAGCGTCATGAGAGTATTCATTGAAGGCAGCACCGCCATCGTTAAAGTAAAGCAGGATATTGCCGTACAAATGTTCAATTAAAAATACGCATAGAAAGAGTCCGGTTGCAGCCATTACTACTTTCTTACCTATTGATGATGTAAGTGTTTGTTTTAAGGTCGTCATAAAATACTTGTTTTAAGCGGTTCAAATTTACACTTGTTTTAATACCGAACGACGTGAAAAAAGAATCTATTTTGGTAATTATCTTTCCACCCCTTAAAACAGGGGTTTAGCCTTTTATTTCTTTTACTCTTTTTATCACAATATCCATTTCATAACCTTTTTGTAAGGCAAATCGAATTAGCTTTTGCCTTCTCTTTTGCTTGGCTTCGTAATCGTCGTTTTCTTTAACTGAACGCAATATCTGCTTCCATTTCTTCTGTAAAAGTTCATCTAGGGTCTCAAGGTAGTCGGCCGAAGAAAGTTCATTAAGCCCATTTTCGATCAAATCCTTAGCAATCCCCTTTTTCTTCATTTCCATACTTATCTTCCTCTTTCCCCACTTCTTTATCCTGAATTTCCCACCCACAAACGATTTGGCAAAACGCTGTTCATTAATAAAACCAGCCTTTGTAAGTCGTTCCATCACCTTTTCAGAGTCTTCGGCTGACAGGTTATATAGCTTTAGTTTTTTGGTCACCTCAAGCTTGCTACGCTCGGTAAAAGCACAATAATTCTGCAACTTAAGCAAGGCGGCATCTACAGAGAGTGTTTTTTTCGTTCTTTTGTTCATCGAAAAACAAAGGATTATTGGGTAAATTTACCCGATTTATGGCTGAAAACGTCGAAAATAGTTCTACTCCTAAAAAAAGCATGTCCTTCCTGGACCATGTTGAGGCGCTCCGCTGGCATTTAATACGTTCGGTTATTGCGCTGTTGGTCATTACATCTATATTGTTCTTTTACAGCGATTTCATTTTCGACACCATATTATTCGGACCCACCAAACCGACATTTATAACTTATAGGGCTTTATGCAAGCTTTCTGAGCTATTACACCTGGGCGATGCCTTGTGTGTGAAAACCACATCACATTTCAAAATTGTAAATACAGAGATATGGGGTCAGTTAACCATGTATATGTGGGGTACCTTTATAGCAGGATTTATACTTACTATTCCTTATATATTATGGGAAGTATGGAAGTTTATCAGCCCTGCATTGAAACCTAAAGAGCTTAAATCTACCCGTGGATTTGTATTCGCTGCCAGCTTTATGTTCCTTTTGGGGGTTTGCTTCAGTTATTTTATAATCGTACCCTGGACGGTTAATTTCCTTAGTTCATTTAAACTAAGTGCCAATACCGATGTAGAAAACCTATTCAATATAAGTTCATACGTATCTACCGTAACCACACTCATATTATGGATAGGCGTAATATTTGAATTACCTATGGTGACCTATATTCTTGCCACACTGGGCATAGTTTCTTCAGCTTTTCTGAAAAAATACCGCAAGCATTCAGTAGTGGTAGTGCTTATAGTAGCAGCACTCATTGCCCCGCCCGATGTTGCTTCGCAGATATTTATCTCAATTCCGCTATATTTACTGTTCGAAGTCAGTATTTTTGTTGCGAAATATGCTGAAAAAAGAAAACTAGCTTCGAATACATAATTTTAAATGAAAAATCCAACATTAAGCATTTAAAATTCAACATTTAAAATTAATACAGGATGCCAAGAATATTAGTAACCGGAGGAGCAGGATTCATAGGAAGTTCTTTAGCTGATACGTTAGCTAGAGACAAAGAAAATTCTGTAGTAGTGGTAGACGACCTAACAACAGGTTCTCATAGCAAGGTACCTGTATCGAAACATAAAAATGTTGAATTTATTAAGTGCGATGTAAACGACTGGAGAGATATTTCAGGCGTTATGTACGCCCATACATTCGATTATATTTTCCACTATGCTGCGGTGGTTGGTGTAAAACGTACACTCGATCATCCTGTAAATGTATTAAAGGATTTAGCCGGGATAAAGAACCTGCTTATGTTTGCCAAGAATAGTGGCGTAAAGCGTGTTTACTTTTCTTCTTCATCTGAGGTATACGGTGAGTCTATCCACTTTCCACAAAATGAAGAAACAACTCCACTCAATTCAAGGTTACCATACGCTATTGTAAAGAATGCCTGTGAAGCATATTTGAAATCATACGAGCACGAATACGGCCTTGACTATACCATATTCAGGTTTTTCAATACATACGGGCCTAAACAGAGCAAAGACTTTGTGGTATCGAAATTCATTGGCCGGGCATTAAAAAATGAACCTATACAGGTTTATGGAGACGGAAAACAAATGCGCACCTTCTGCTATATTGATGATAACGTAGATGCAACTGTAGCGGCTTTTAAAAAGAATTTGTTTATAAACGATGTGGTAAACATTGGCGGAGATATTGAAATAACCATACTCGACCTGGCTAAGACTATTATTAAGCTCACCAAATCAAAATCGAAGATAGTTCACCTGCCTCCATTAAAAGAAGGTGATATGACACGCAGAAAGCCGGACCTTACCAGAATGAATCAACTACTTAACCGCAAACCGGTGAAGCTAGAGGATGGCTTAATGAGAATCATAAAGAACACTACGCATATACTTTAATATAGGGTGAACATTCCTGCTTTATTTCAAAAGCCAATAGAAAAAGAAATTGCAGCCTATTGCAAGTCTTTATCCAATTCACCTAAGGAATTATATGAACCCATTAGTTATATGCTTTCCATGGGTGGCAAGCGCATACGGCCTAATTTATTATTGCTGTCGAATAAAATGTTTGGCGGCAATTTAAAACAAGCTATGCCGGCAGCTATTGCTATTGAGCTTTTTCATGGGTTTACACTTATACACGACGACATTACCGATAATGCACCCTTACGAAGGAACAAGCCTAGTGTACATGCTAAATGGAACACGAACATTGCCTTATTGAGTGGCGATACTATGCTTATTAAGGCGTACGAGTATTTAGCAAAAACTCCTAAGACTCATCTTCCTGCCGTGTTCACATTATTTAATGATACTGCCTTAAAGGTTTGCGAGGGCCAGCAGTTCGATATGAACTATGAAACTCAGAAAAAAGTTTCAATAGAAGATTACCTATATATGATAAGCCTTAAAACGGCTGCCTTATTCTCTGCCTCATTAGAAATGGGTGCTATTTTAGCCGGAGCCTCTGTTGCAGGTTCACGAAAGATGAAAGTATTCGGAGAAAGTATTGGTATGCTGTTTCAATTGCAGGATGATATATTAGACGTGTTTGGTGAACAGGAAAAAGTAGGTAAACAAACTGGAGGAGATATTATCAATAACAAGAAAACCTTTCTTTTACTTAAAGCATTGGAACTTGCCAAGGGCAATACGCTGAAAGAATTAAATAGTTTACTTAATGGTAACTCCGTTTCACCAAAACAAAAAGTAGAAAATGTAACCACTATTTATAAAGAATTGAATGTGCTTGAACATTCGCGCAAGCAAATGGATAAATATCTTACTGCTGCCAATAATTCGTTGAGAACAATAAAGGCTCCTGAAAAGAAATTACTTCTGCAGCTTACCGGTGAACTCCTTGACCGGGAAATTTAATTCCTCTTACGATTGTTGTATCAATTGAGTCCTGAGTGCAGTCACCGCATCAGTAATTGTTTTCAATTGTGCAGGTGTTAAAAGAGCAGGTCCGTCCTCTTTAGAACTTGCATCAACTGTTACTCCGGCAAAAGCATCTTGTATCTTTTGTATTTGCGCAGCCAGAGTTTGCATGTTAGGGCTGTTCGGATATGTCTTCAGCATATCTGAAAGATCCTGCAGTGATATTTTCTGGCGGGCAATTTCATTCGCCATAGCCTGGTTATTGGTCGATTTGGCTGCAAGTTGTGTGGCAATATACATGCCTTCAACCCATCCGCCAGATACTAAATATGCAGACACTTCCTGCCTGTCGTTCTTCTTTAGATAAGTATCGGTTGTCCAGAAATCATTTATAATAATGGTAAGCAGGGAATCCTGGTTTGCCATATTTGCTTCTATCCTTGAAATAATATTTTCATTGAACGCATCAGGTATTCCTAAAGAGGTCGCTAGCTTGTTTGCTGATTGCAGGAAAAGGCTTGCATCGGTCTTCTGGTCAAATAAACCTGCATAAGCAAGATCAGCTGCATAAACCCCAAGGTTAATCCCCTGGCCTTGTTTTGATGAATATTTTGAAACAGTTGTAGGATCGCTTGGCACTTCAATAATATAATGACTGCCTGTTTGCTTAAGCAACTGCATAATTTGAATAGTGGTAGGCAGATTATTAAAGATATCGCGCACCTTTTGTACCCTCATGGCAATAGCTGAAGTATCTTTCGCTGCATTGTCTTTGTTTTCGCCAAATAAAGCCTGAGCTTTTTTATTGTCCGACGAACAACCTTCCCATATTAAACTAATGCAAACTACCCCAATGGTAGTTAAGGCAATTTTGAAGATATTTTTATTCATTTGCTACAAATTTTGGAGAATACAAATATATAATAATTTGAATGCCATTTCAGGCTTTTTCGGTATATATTAAATGGTTAAAATATCCCTTGGGTTGGAGAAATTCCGCCCCAAAGTAACGGAACTAGGCAATTTTGTATAGATCCCTTAGTTTTTTGTATTTGAGAAAGGTAGCCCGGGCCGATAACCGGCATACATTCCAACCCGCGCTTCCGTCTAAAAAACCAAGCTTAATAATGTACGATTGTATGAACTTAACTACAGGGCTCATATACATCTTAATAAGCGATGCGCGCTTACCTTTTTGAAACAATTCTTTAGATGCAATCGTCGTAAAATATTCAATCTGTTGATAATGCTCTTCTATAGTATAGTAACTATAGTGCAAAATATCTCCCTTTAAATGACCAATACTTGCTCCGCTATTCATCTTATATTTATCATGCGGGTTGGTTCCACCCCATTTTCCTTTGGTTTTATCAAACAAACGTAATTTACGATCAGGGTACCAGCCACAATGTTTTATCCATGCACCACAATAATTTGTAAGACGGTTCATTTCATATCCGTCATACTTCCAATTGACTTTAGCTTCGAGTATGTTTTTTTTCAATGTTTCATCAAGTGCTTCATCAGCATCTAGTGATAATACATTATTATAGACAGACAAGGTCAATGCATAGCTTTTTTGTTCTATATGGCCTTCAAAAGGGTGCTGAACAAAGCGAACTCCCTTACTCTTGCAAATTTGTTCGGTTGCATCGGTAGAGAATGAATCTACAACCACAATTTCATCGGCAATTCCTATAATAGAATCAAGGCAACGTGCAATGTTCCTTTCTTCGTTATAGGTTATTATTATTGCGGATAATTTTACCACTTATGCATATTTAAGTATAACAAAAGTACCAAAATGATGTTGAACTGAGCTTTCATTATATTTGCTATTCATGACTACTGAATTGCATACCATACAAAGTAAACTTATGCAGGGCGATATAAAAGCCCTTGCACGAGCTATTACTATAGTAGAAAATGAATTGAGCGGCTATGAAGATATTCTGTTAAACCTGCAACATAGTAAGTATGTTCCTATTATTGGAATAACCGGGCCGCCCGGTGCAGGAAAAAGCACATTAGTAAATAGTTTGGTACGTACCCTGTTGCAAAACATTGCACCCGATTCAAAAGGAATTGGAGTAGTTAGTGTTGATCCGAGTTCACCAATAAATCAGGGTGCAATATTAGGTGACCGCCTACGCATGAATGAACATTTCAATGACAAACATGTATTCATTCGTTCATTGGCAACACGCGGTGCATTGGGAGGGCTTTCAGCTAAAACTATAGAGGTAACGGAAGTAATGCGAAGTTTTGGCTTTGACTATATATTGGTAGAAACTGTGGGTGTAGGACAATCAGAAGTTGAAATTGCCGCCCTGGCAGATATTACTTTATTGGTAATAACACCAGAGTCGGGTGACGACATACAGGTAATGAAATCGGGCGTAATGGAAATAGCAGACATATTTGTGGTTAACAAGGCCGACCGTGACGGAGCTGATGAATTTGCTAAAAACCTTAGGCAAAGGCTTCCCTTGAATAATGAAAAGAAAAGTCTGGAAGCAGGCATTGTAAAAACCATCGCTACGCAGAAAGAAGGCATTTCATTATTAGTGGAAGAAATAACAAAACAACTAAAACATAAATCGCATTCTTCAGTAAGCGCACTATGGGCAGAAAAAGCTTACCAGCTTATTGTAAAGAAAAAGATGAGTGGCATTGATAAAAATAAGCTGAAAGAAGATATTGATAAAGAATTAAAAAAGAACAATCTGCTCAATATTTACCAATTCATTAAAAACTTTTAGGCACTTTTCACCCCATGAAAGAGGAAGCCATATTAAAGAACATAGCCCGTCACATTAAACTTGATGAAAAGGAAAAGGAATATTTCAAAACCTTTCTGTCATATAAGCAATTAAAAAAAGGAGAAGTGGTTTTGCATTATGGCGAGATATGCAAACAACAATATTTTGTAATTAGTGGTTGCCTGCGAAACTATTCTATAGATGAATATGGGAAAGAACATGTAATGATGTTTGCCAGTGCAGACTGGTGGACATCAGATATGTATAGTTATGTTACCGGAATGCCCGCAGAATTTATTATAGACGCATTGATGGATACGGAAGTATTCCAGATCACTAAGGAGGACATGGAAAAGATATATGAAGAAATACCGAAATTTGAACGTTTCTTCCGCCTTCTGTTTCAAAATGCCATAGTGAACAATTCAAAACGTATGAATTCTGCCATGTCAATACCAGCAGAAGAAAGGTACCAGGCATTCATTAAACAATATCCCAATATATATAAAGAAATCCCGCTTAAATATATTGCCTCATACTTAGGCATTTCACCTGAATTCCTTAGTAAAATAAGGAATAAGATCGCCCACACTTAATTTCTTAATCTAGTTCAAGGACTTTTCCTGTGTACGGTAGTAGTTTTGCTTTGTCAAACTAAATACAGGAATATGAAAACAAGATCAGTTCAACAGATAACAGTAGCTACCCAGGTACAAATGGGTAAGGATTTTATATACCAGCCATTTCCAAGTCATCAACTGAATAATGTAGACCCCTTTATTTTATTACATCACTGGGGACCCTACCAGTTCCCTGCAAATAATAATGCGCTTGAATTAGGCGCGCATCCTCATCGTGGATTTGAACCAGTAACTTTTATTTTCAGCGGTGAAGTATGGCACCGCGATACTATGGGTAATGATAGCATTATAAAGGAAGGCGGCGTGCAATGGATGACTGCAGGTAAGGGCGTAATGCATTCTGAAATGGGTACCGATGAGTTCCATAAAAAAGGTGGAGAGCTGGAAATTATACAAGTATGGATCAACCTGCCAAAGAAATTGAAAATGACCGAACCAAGTTACCACGGTTTTCAAAAAGATTCAATACCGGTAGTAGGACAAGATGCAGGTAAAGTTAGAATTGCAGTGGTATCAGGAAAAGTCGGAAATGCATTAGGACCTATTAATTCCATTACAGGAATTTCTGCATACACTATATATATGGATGCAAACTCAAAAGCAATCATATCAAGTAACGCAAATAAAAATGCCGTGTTGTATATGCTGAATGGCTCAGCAATTGTAAACGATAAAGAAGTAGAACAAGGCCGTTCTGCAATTACGTTTAATAACGATGGAACTGAAATACATATTGAAGCAACACAATCGGGCAAGTTCTTATACCTGGAAGGTGAATCTATAAAAGAACCTGTTGCACAATATGGTCCTTTTGTAATGAATACAAGAGAAGAACTGCAACAAGCTTTTGAAGATTTTGAAACAGGTAAAATGGGAATATTAAAAGACTAACTAAATAATAAAACCATGTTGCAAAAGATTTTAAACACAAGACAAGGATACGATTTAACTGTTCTGCGAATAATACTGGGTGCAGTAATGTTTGTTCACGGTGCGCAAAAGATGCTCGGCATATTCGGTGGCTCCGGCTGGAGTGATACAATGCACTTCTTTACTGATACCATGCACATGTCATATATTACTTCAGTGCTTACTATCTTCATCGAATTCTTCGGTGCATTAATGCTAATAACAGGGTTATTTACCCGTGTTGCTGCATTAGGAATGTTTGGCCTGTTTGTAGGGATCTTTTTTACTGTAGCACTTCCAAACGGATTCTTTATGAACTGGGGCGGTAATAACCCGGGCGAAGGATACGAATATGATCTTCTTGTATTAGGTATGTCACTCGCTATTATTATAGGTGGGGCAGGCAACCTTTCTATCGATAAACAATTATCATCAACCAAATAATCATAACAATTAAAAACAAAAACAAAATGGCAACCTGGAAAATTGACACCGCACACAGTCACGTTAACTTTAAAGTAAAACACTTAGTAGTTAGCACCATTCGTGGCGAATTTAAAAAGTACGATGCAACAGTTGAATCTTCAAAAGATGATTTTACCGATGCAAGAATAACATTTGAAGCAGATGTTAATAGTATAAGTACCGGACAGGAACAACGCGATGGTCATTTACAGTCTGACGATTTTTTTAACTCGGCAGCATTTCCTAAAATAAAATTTGTTTCAAAAGAAATAAAAAAGACAGATGGTGAAAATTATAAGCTCACAGGTAATCTTACCATACGCGATAAAACATTACCGGTAACACTTGATGTAACGTATGGTGGTGTTGCAGGTTTCACAGGCACTGCAAATGCTCCCGCAAAAGTTGTTGCAGGTTTTGAAATAAACGGAAAGATCAATCGTAAGGACTATGGATTAAAATGGAGTATGACTACCGAAGCAGGAGGACTTGTTGTAAGTGATGAAGTAAAAATTGAGATAGCGGTGGAATTAGTTAAACAAGCGTAATATAAATTTCTCAGTTCGTAAAGGCATCGTGAATTTTCATGATGCCTTTATCTTTTGGCTTCAATCAAGCCTTTTGAAGTATATTAAAATAATGATTGAAGAGAAAAAATATGCGGTGCAAGAAATATTTTCAGTTTTTTTTCATGATTAAAATGAAATAGCGATTTCAATTCAACATTATTTTAAGTACATGAAATTGCACTATTTATTTTTTCATCATGCACTTGTATCACGCATGGAATATATACGTATAGAGATATTTAGTTTTTGCAATTACATTTTTCATGAAAACTTCCTCTATGCTTATGAACATTTGAGTGTTAAAAACATAGACACCCTCACTCTATTTTAAGCGAAAAAAAATTCGTAATTCGTATTATAATTTTAAAAACTTCAACATCATGGCAACAAAGAAAGCAAAGAAAAAAGCTGCACCTAAGAAGAAAGCAGCGAAGAAAGTAGCGAAGAAAAAAACTTCGAAGAGGAAATAACTCGGAAAGCCCCGCAAACGCGGGGCTTTTTTTTGCCCTTTAGTTTCTTATTGTTCTATGATATCCTGCTCCAGTCGCCCTTCTCTTTCTCAAGCTTCCTGAGCTCTACCGAAAGGATACGATTCTTCTCCAACACTAATTCACGGTCTTCATTTAATATATCAGTTGCAATAATTCTTGCCTGCTGAAGTATCTGTCCGTCTCTTGCAAGTTCAGCGATCTTTAAATTAAGTATTCCGCTTTGCTGCGTTCCGGTAATATCTCCGGGTCCACGCAAGCGCAAATCTTCTTCTGATATTTCAAATCCATCTGTACTGCGTACCATTATCTCAATACGTGCTTTTGCATCAGCACCTAATTCATAAGGGGTCATTAAAATACAATAGCTCTGATGTGTGCTTCTTCCCACTCTTCCTCTTAACTGGTGCAGTTGTGATAAACCAAACCGTTGTGAGCTTTCAATTAAAATAATACTTGCGTTGGGTACATTAACTCCCACCTCAATAACGGTTGTTGCAACTAATATATGTATATCGCCACGAGCAAATGCCTGCATTACCTTTTCACGCTCGGCAAATTTTATTTTACCATGCATCATAGCCACCACATGCCCAGGAAATGCTTTTTGCATTTCGGTATAACCATTCATCAGGTTTTCTATATCCAGTTTTTCCGATTCATCTATCAATGGGAAAATAACATAAGCCTGCCTGCCTTTATCAATTTCCTTTTTTATAAATGCATATACTTCGCTTCGTTTCGCATCATACTTATGTACGGTGTGAATTGGTTTTCTTCCCGGTGGCATCTGGTCTATTACCGAAACATCAAGGTCGCCATACAAGGTCATAGCTAAGGTACGTGGTATAGGCGTAGCAGTCATTACTAATATGTGCGGAGGTATTTCACTCTTTGCCCATAACTTAGATCGTTGGGCTACACCAAACCGATGTTGTTCATCTATAACTACCAAACCCAGGTTTCTGAACTTTACCTTATCTTCAATAAGTGCGTGTGTGCCGATAATAATTTGCATCTGCCCTTCTTCCAACTCTGCGTGAATGATCCTTCTCTTAGCTATTTTAGTCGAACCTGTCAATAAAGAAACCGAGACAGGCATATCTTTCAAGAATTCTTTCAGTGTCTCGAAATGCTGGCCGGCTAAAATTTCGGTTGGTGCCATCAGGCAACATTGATATCCATTATCCAATGCAATGAGCATACATAAAAGTGCAACCAATGTTTTTCCACTACCCACATCACCTTGCAGCAAGCGGTTCATTTGTATGCCCCGTCCCATGTCCTGCCTTATCTCCTTTATAACTCTCTTCTGTGCATCGGTTAACGGAAATGGAAGACAGGAATTATAGAACTCATTGAAATACCTGTCAATTTTTGTGAATGCAAAACCTTTTACAGTTGTTTCCCTTCCTATCTTACTTCTGAGTATACTCATCTGCAAGTAAAACAACTCTTCAAACTTTAACCGTTGCTGTGCTTTAAAAAGCGTTTCGTTATTTACAGGCAAATGAATATTACGCATCGCTTCTCTGCGGGGCATCAATCTCAATTTATCTACCAGGTAAGGAGGTAATGCTTCATTAATATGTTCTATTGCCTGGGGAACAAGTAAGCGCTGTAATCTTACAATCCCTGTTGAATCGAGTCCGTGTGTTTTTAATAATTCCGTAGTGCTATAAACTGGCTGTAGACCTTTCATCATTTTCAGGTTCTCTTCCGTCTTCTCTTCCATGGAGGGATGAGATATACTAAACTTACCATTGAACACGGATGGCTTACCGAATACAATATATTCTATTCCCGGCCTTAGTTTCTTGCTCATCCATTTTATACTCTGGAACCATACCAGCTCAATATGTCCGGTTTCATCTTCCAGGTCAACCACCATTCGTTGCCTGAGCTTGGCACCCACAATTTCAACGTGAGTTATTTTACCGCACAACTGAATATGCGGCATTTCAGCATTCACTTCTTTTATTTTATAAAAGCGTGTGCGATCGACATAACGAAAAGGAAAGAAATAGAACAGGTCCCTGTATGTATGGATATTTAATTCCTTCTTGAGAAGTTCAGAGCGTTGCGGACCAACCCCTTTCAGGTATGTTATCGGATTATCAAAGAATGAAGGAACTTTTTCCATCAGAAGGAATTACCAGCCTTTTTCTACAATATCGCGGGCATGATAGGTTATGATCAGGTTACTGCCTGCCCTTGCAAAGGCGTGCATGTTTTCCATAACTACACTTTTCTCATCTATCCATCCTTTTGCAGCAGCAGCCTTTACCATCGAATATTCACCCGATACATTATAACAAGCAACAGGCAAATGCGTATTAGCTTTTAATCGTGTAATAATATCGAGGTACGCAAGTGCAGGTTTTACCATAAGTACATCGGCTCCTTCCGATTCATCGAGCCAGGCTTCCTTCATTGCTTCATCAGGATTGCGGTAATCCATCTGGTACGATTTTCTGTCGCCATATTGCGGTGCAGAATCAGCTGCCTCACGGAAAGGGCCATAATAGGCAGAAGCAAATTTTATAGAGTATGACATGATCGCAGTATTGTCAAAACCTTTTTCATCTAATAAGTTACGTATTGCTCCTACCCTGCCATCCATCATATCGGAAGGAGCAACCATATCAGCACCCGCTTCGGCATGCGTTAACGCCATTTTAGCAATAGCTTCCACAGATGAATCGTTGTGTACATGCCCATCTTTTACAATTCCACAGTGTCCGTGCGAAGTATATGCACATAAGCATACATCCGTTATAATATAAATTTCGTCCTTAAAGTTCTTCTTCAATAATTTAATGGCATCCGTAACTACTGTATCCTTTTTATAGGCCGATTTACCCTCTTCACTCTTTGCCTCTCCACTACCAAATAACAATACTTTTTTAATTCCTTTCTTTAATCCTTTCTCAACATCTTTCACCAAGGTATCAGGTGAAAAATGATTAATACCCGGCATAGATGAAATAGGAGAAGTAATGTTTTTACCCTTTTCTACAAAGTATGGGTATATAAGCATGTCCTTATGAAAACGGACTTCGGCAACCATATCGCGTACAACGATATTTTTTCTGAGACGGCGGGGACGGTGTATCATACTTCAAAATTATGGGGCAAAGATATGGGTAATTTGCAGCATTCATTACAATCCTATTCCCGGTACTAAATGTTTTACACTACTTTGACAAAAGCATAGATATTGAAAACAATCAATATAAAACGCTATCTTAGTAAATAAAGATCTATTATGCTCATAAAGTTTCGTTTTGCATTACTCTTCATATTTTCATTAGTACTAAGAATTTCTTCTGCCCAAAGAACATGGATACCCAGTGGTATTCCTAAAAAAATAGTAAAAGAAGTTGATTCGTTATACCCCACGGCACAACAAGAATCATGGGGACTGTATAATGATGTTACCCCTAAGACATTTTACCAGGTTACATTTACTTTTTCGAAACAGGACTATATTATAGTTTACGACACAAACTGTGTTCGCACATATACAAGAATACATATTCCTGACAGTTTATTTTCCCCTACTATTTCTCAGTATATTAAACAGAATTATAGCCAGTACCTTATTAGTGAGAAACAACGCAGTACAGATTTAAATGGAGTACAAACAATACGAGTTGCATTATACAGTAAAAAGGGGGATAAATGCCTAGTTCTGTTCTTCGATCTTTCAGGTAAATTCATTAAAGAAGGTGCCTGCGATCCCGCATTGCAGTTTTCTAACTAGAACTAAATGCTGAAGATAGCCTGCAGCAATCCCATTTCATCGAACGATGGAACAAGGTATACTGAATGTATTCCAGCAAGTTTTAGTGTATGCGCTGTAGCATCACCCATTGCAATTATTTTCTGTTCAGGCTTTAGCCTTTTCTTTTCTAAAAAGGCTTCTACATTCGATGGACTGGTAAACAGCATAATATCAGCATCGGCAACATCTGTAACCGGCTTTTGAATAGTTTCATAAACAGGCAGGTCTTTCACTTGCGATCTGTTTACAAACTGCTGCTGAACCGTACGCATGCTATCTTTCGCTTGCGGAAAAAGCACGGTTCCTGATTTAACTAAACTTGCAAATTGCTTTCCGGTCATTCGTGTATCGGTAGAGTATCCAATAAACTCCGCACGCTTGCCATACGATCGTACTGCAACCGAAGTTGATTTACCTATCACTCCTATTTTAGCATTACCTATATCCGGCTTTTGCTCGAAAAAGAATCTAACAGCATGTTTGCTTGAGAAAAAAATCCAGTCTGTCGGGTTAGGCCTACCAAAAGGAATAGGGTTAAATTCTATAAATGCTTTGCCACTTACTTTATACCCATTTGCTTTTAAAGCACGGCTGAAAAAATCATCATCACGTACATCACGGGTAATAAATACAGATGCAGGGTTTTCTGCACGTATCTTTTCTGCTACTTTCTCTGCCCAGCTTTCCGGTTTCCTTGTCTCGAAACAGAAATAACGTGGAAACGCATTATCGGAAGATGAATAAGCAGCCCATGCTTTGAACACCGGCTTATCTTCTTCATCGCGGTGCTTTTCACAATAAATTCCCAATGGCAAATTGCATCCCCCACGAAAGAGATTGAATATTTTACGCTCAATAGATACTATTTCTTCTATTTCAGGGTGATTAATCTTTTGCAGGGCTTCAAATACCACTTTATCACCTTCACGCATTTGTAAGCCAAGCACACCCTGTGCTGGGGCAGGCACAAACTCCTGTGGAGAAAGTTTTTCAGCATGAAATTCTGAAATATCAATACCGAGCCTTTCCACACCTGCTGATGCTACAACAATAGCATCATATTGTCTATCCCTTAGCTTTTGTATGCGCGTAGGTACATTACCTCGTAATTCCTTTATCTGCATATCGGGCCTGAAAGCCAAAAGCTGAACTCTTCTGCGTGCTGATGAAGTACCGACCAAGGGGTTCTTCTTCAAGGAGAGTTTCTTTTTGAGGTCAACGCAATCTTTATTAATGAGTATTAATTCGGTAGGATCTTCACGATACGATACTGCTGCAACAACCAATCCTTTAACAGCGGTTGTTGGAAGGTCTTTATAGGAATGTACGGCAAAGTCTATTTCTTTGTTCAATAAGGCATCTTCAATTTCTTTGGTAAAAAACCCCTGGCCCTGCATAGCAGAGAATAGTTCATCCTGATTCTTGTCGCCACGGGTTTTAATAATATTCAAGGTGGTTTTTACGCCTGCCTTTTCCAATTCTTTCTTTACAAAATTGGCTTGCCATAATGCAAGCTCGCTGCCCCTTGAACCTAGTATGAGAGTTTTTGCCATAATATGTACAAAGGTATTTATTTATGTTTTATCCTTTTATTGGGTATTTCAAAGTATTTTTTATCTGGGCGTTCCCCTTCGGGTCGGGCTTTCCGCTGCAAGTCCTCGCTCCGCTGTGGGCTTTTCGCTACAATCCCTAACGCAGAAAACAAATGCCTGCAAAAGCATTGCATAAAAAATAGATATTTGCATTCATTATTTAAGCTCTGAATATGGACTCAAAAGCATTTAAGAAAGCAATACTTGAAGGCATAGCCGGCACACTACCGGCAATGCCCGTTTACGATAAGAACATTAACCATGCACCAAAGCGCAAGGACATTCTGAGCAAAGAAGAAAAGAAACTTGCGGTACAAAATGCATTGCGTTATTTCGATAAAAAACACCATGCCAAACTGGCAAAAGAGTTTGCTGAAGAACTAAAAAATTATGGCCGTATCTATATGCATAGGTTGCGCCCTAGGTATAAAATGCACGCTCGCCACATCAACGATTATCCGCATAAGTCAAAGAAGGCAGCAGCAATTATGATGATGATACAAAACAATTTAGATGAAGCAGTAGCGCAACATCCGCATGAGCTTATTACATATGGTGGAAATGGTGCAGTATTCCAGAACTGGGCGCAGTATTTAATCACCATGAAATATTTGTCAGAGATGACCGATGAACAAACATTGGTAATGTATTCAGGCCATCCTATGGGTTTGTTTCCTTCATCAGTTAATGCACCAAGAGTAATAGTAACCAATGGCATGATGATACCTAATTACTCAAAACCGGATGATTGGGAAAAGTTCAATGCATTGGGCGTTACGCAATACGGGCAAATGACTGCAGGATCGTATATGTATATCGGCTCGCAGGGTATTGTACATGGCACAACCATTACATTATTGAACGCAGGCAGAAAAATAAAAGCCAATGGCTTAGGCGGAAAGATATTTGTTTCTTCAGGCCTTGGAGGAATGAGCGGTGCTCAACCTAAGGCTGCCGTAATTGCAGGAGCAATTGGAATAATTGCTGAAATAAATCCTAAGGTTGCTGAAAAGCGACACAAGCAAGGTTGGGTAAATGAAATTTATACCGACCTCAATAAATTATTGCAACGCACTAAAATTGCAGTTAAAAATAAAGAAGTTGTATCTCTGGCATACCAGGGTAACGTGGTTGACCTGTGGGAAAAACTGGCCAAAGAGAATTTCAAGATCGAACTGGGTTCTGACCAAACCTCATTGCATAATCCTTTTGCTGGTGGATATTATCCTGTGGGATTATCGTTAGAAGAATCTAACAAACTGATGGTCACTAATCCGGAACAGTTTAAGAAAAAGGTTTACGAATCATTGAAAAGGCATGTGAATGCTATCCGCAAACTTACTGATAAGGGTATGTATTTCTTTGATTATGGAAATGCATTTTTATTGGAAGCAGGCCGCGCCGGTGCTAATATATTCAAGAAGGATGGCAATTTTATCTATTCTTCGTATGTAGAAGATATTATGGGCCCAATGTGTTTTGATTATGGTTTCGGTCCATTCCGTTGGGTGTGCACTTCATGCAATCCTAAAGACCTGGAAAAGACAGACGCTATTGCAACACAGGTGTTAGAGAAATTATATAAAACTGCACCTAAGGAAATAAGACAACAGTTAGCTGATAATATTCATTGGATAAAAGAAGCGCAAAAAAATAAACTGGTTGTCGGTTCACAAGCGCGCATATTATATGCTGATGCCGATGGACGAATAGAAATTGCAAAAGCATTTAATAAGGCTGTGAAAGAGAAAAAAATATCAGCACCTATAGTACTGGGGCGCGATCATCATGACGTATCCGGTACAGACTCTCCTTACCGTGAAACAGCTAATATATATGATGGCTCACGTTTTACTGCTGATATGGCCATACAAAATGTCATAGGCGATTCTTTCCGTGGTGCTACGTGGGTATCTATACACAATGGAGGTGGTGTGGGCTGGGGTGAAGTTATAAATGGTGGCTTTGGCATGGTGCTCGATGGGAGTGCCGATGCCGACCGCAACCTGCAATCTATGCTGTTTTGGGATGTGAACAACGGTATTGCACGCCGCGCCTGGGCCCGTAACGATGGAGCAATTTTTGCAATTAAGCGCGAAGTAAAACGCAGCAAGAATCTGCAAATTACGTTGCCTAACCTGGTTGAAGGAAAATTACTAGAGGGATTGTTTTAGGCCTCTTCTGTTTGATATTCTCAACTAACACTTGCATTTACGCCTTGCATTTTGTTATTTCGTAAGCGCTCATCAGTCATATTCATACTATTTTATAAACCGCTATAACCTGCGTTCATTCATGAAAAAATATTTACTCTCATTACTGACTTTAACTATTGCTTTATTCATGCAAACCCAATTAAAAGCGCAGAGCGGAACCTGGGATAGCCTTGTAAATGTTGCACCCGACTATAATGGAGGAGTTATGATTTTGCTTACGAATGGCACTGTAATGTGCCTTACCACTGACTCTTCAGGTACTAACTCACAGGAAGGGAATACATGGGACCTGCTTACTCCCGATAGTACAGGTAGCTATCAGAACGGCACATGGACACAATTGCCACAGATGCATGATACCCGCCTATATTGCTCAAGCTGGGTAATGCCTGATGGAAATGTATATGTGGCCGGTGGCGAATATGGAACCGGGGGAAATACTGGGGAATTATTTAATCCGGCAACAAACACCTGGAAGTATATAACCAAAGTTCCGGCAAACTGGCAAATACTGGATGGAAGTGCAGAAAACCTTTCGGATGGAACTATTTTGCAAGGCGTTGTATTAAACAATAATTTCCAACAAACTGCTAATTTGTTATATACTGAAAGCAAAGGCACCTTTGGCTCAGCAGCCTCTTGCTTTGGCAGCCACGATGAGGTTTCCTGGGTAAAGTTACCCGATGGAAGTGTCATGAACGTTGATGAAATGATGGAATCTTCAGAAAGATATATTCCGAAATTAAAAAAATGGATTCCTGATTCAAATCTTAAAAACTATGTTACAGACCTTACTATTGGTGAAACAGGGCCAGCTATTCTTCTGCCTAATGGTAAAATATTCTTTTTCAGCGACAGTACCTATTCAGCTATCTATACCCCTTCGGGCGATACAAGTAAGGGAAGTTGGGCCCAAGGGCCGGCAATGCCTTCTCCAGGAGGAGTTCAAATTGGTTGTCCTGATGCTTCGGGCTCTATGTTACCTGATGGGAATGTATTATATGCTATGGGGCCGGAAGCAAGCTATAACGGGCCTACTTATTTTTATGAGTATAATTATGTTACAAATAGCTTTACGCAGGTAAGTTGTCCTTTTGGCGGAGATACAATAAGCGGATGGCCAGTATTTGCAACTAATATGCTTAACCTGCCCGATGGCAGTGTGCTTTTTTCTATGCAGGGTAATAACAGTTATTACCGTTACGTTTCTTCCGGTTCGCCAATTGCATCAGGCAAACCTGTTATTGACAATATAATTTCAAGTTGCCCAACCTTTAGAATCACCGGCAAACTTTTCAATGGAATTTCTGAAGGCTCCAGTTATGGTGATGATTGGCAAGCGGCAACAAACTATCCTATTGTCCGTCTCACAAAAGGCAGTCGTGTTTATTACGCAACAACATCTAATTGGAATAGGATAGGAGCCGTAATGACTGATAGCCTGGAAGACACAGCCAATTTCTCAATTCCCCCAATGCCAACAGGTACGTATTCTGTACAGGTTATAGCAAATGGCATAGCTTCAAACCCTTACAGCTTAACACTATCCTGCTCAACGCTTGGAATACCCACCATCGGGGTTGTAGATAATTCTATTAGTGCATACCCTAACCCGGGCAAGGGAATATTTACTTTTGAATCGTCAGTGATCAGTCAACAGTCGTCAGTTGAAGTATATAATATACTTGGAGAAAAAGTTTATTCGACATTCAAAATTAAGATTTCAACATTCAAAATTGATTTGGAAGATCAACCTTCTGGCGTCTATTGCTACAGGATGCTGAATAATAATGGTACCTTGATTGGTCGGGGTAAACTTATTATTCAGAAATAATATTCTCTTATTGAATACTCATTACTTTCCATACAGGCGAGAGAGAAAACAACTGTTTTATTATCTTTGAACGCAGATAAGAAAGCTTATGGAAATATCGAAAATATACGACCCGACTGCAGCCGAAGAACGCTGGTATAAATACTGGATGGATAAAGGTTTTTTTCATTCAGAACCTGATGACAGAGAACCCTATACAATTGTAATACCTCCGCCAAACGTTACCGGCGTGTTGCACATGGGCCACGTATTGAACAACACCATACAGGATGTGCTTATCCGCCGTGCACGTATGCAAGGCAAAAATGCGTGCTGGGTACCCGGTACTGATCATGCATCTATTGCTACAGAAGCTAAGGTTGTAACTATGTTGCGTGAAAAGGGTATTGCAAAGCAAGACCTTACACGACCTGAATTTTTGAAATATGCCTGGGAATGGAAAGAGAAATACGGAGGAATAATACTTGACCAGATAAAACACTTAGGCTGTTCATGCGATTGGGACAGGCTTCGCTTTACCATGGATGATGACCTGAGCGATGCAGTTATTCATGTGTTTGTTGATCTTTATAAAAAGGGATATATATACCGTGGAGTTCGTATGGTAAATTGGGATCCTAATGGATTAACTGCGGTATCTGACGAAGAGGTAATTCACAAAGAAGTTGATTCGAAATTATATTATGTACGCTATAAAATAGAGGGTACAAAAGATGAATGGATAACCGTTGCAACAACACGCCCTGAAACAATTTTGGGCGATACAGCTATTTGCGTTCATCCCGATGATAAACGATATGCGCAATTTAAAGGTAAGAAAGCCATTGTGCCAATGGTTAACCGTTCTGTACCTATCATATTTGATGAGTATGTGACTATGGAATTCGGAACGGGTGCCTTAAAGGTGACCCCTGCGCATGATGTAAATGACTATAATCTGGGAGTTAAGCATGGCCTTGAAGTAGTAGATGTTTTTGAACCTAATGGTACATTAAGTAAGGCAGCAGGGCATTATATAGGACAAGATCGTTTTAAGGTACGTGAACAGATAGCGATTGATCTTGATAAGAGCGGCAACCTGGTAAAAACAGAGAACATTAAAAATAAATTAGGTTACTCTGAACGTACCAATGCGGTTATAGAACCTAAATTATCGCTGCAATGGTTTTTGAAAATGGATAAGGTTTCGAAACCAGCTTTGGATAGCGTAATGAACGGTACTGTAAAATTGATACCAGACAAGTTCATTAATACATACCGCCACTGGATGGAGAATGTACACGACTGGTGTATCTCTCGCCAATTGTGGTGGGGCCAGCAAATACCCGCATGGTATTGTCTCGATAATAAAACACCAAAGTGTAAAGAATTTATTGTTTCGGAAAAAGCGCCTGCATCTTGTCCGCATTGTGGAGGAAAGAATTTGAAACAGGATGAAGATGTATTGGATACATGGTTCTCATCATGGTTATGGCCTATAAGTGTATTCGACGGTTTTAAAGAACCTGGCAATAAAGCCATCAGCTATTACTATCCTACCAATGACCTGGTTACTGCACCTGAAATTTTATTCTTCTGGGTGGCACGTATGATAATTGCCGGATACGAATACATGGGCAAAGAGCCGTTTAAAAATGTGTACCTCACCGGTATTGTACGTGATAAGCAAGGCAGAAAGATGAGTAAATCATTAGGCAATTCACCTGAACCGCTCGATCTGATAAAGCAATATGGCGCCGATGGAGTACGTGTAGGAATCCTGTTATGTTCTCCTGCAGGTAATGATCTTCCGTTCGATGATTCGTTGTGTGAACAGGGAAGGAACTTTGCCAATAAGCTATGGAATGCGTTCAGGCTTATACAGGGTTGGGAGCCTGTAGATGCTGAACCCGGCGATGCATCCGTTTATACAAACTGGTTTGAGAACAAACTAAACGAACAAATAGAACTAATAGAACAGGATTTTGCTTCATATCGTTTATCAGAAGCATTGATGTCGGCATACAAACTTACGTATGACGACTTCTGTGGCTTCTATTTGGAACTAATAAAAAGCACTTGTGGGAAAAACCCTCCACGCAAAATATATGATGCGACTATCGGTTACCTTGAATCATTATTGAAAATATTACATCCTTTCATGCCATTCATTACTGAGGAAATATGGCACCAGACAAAAGAAAGAAGTGACAAGGATTGTATTATTGTTGCTCCATTTCCTAAAGCAGGAAAATATGATGCAGCATTGCTTGCTAACTTCGAGCTACAAAAAGAGTACTTAAGATTAGTTCGTGGCATGCGTCAGCAAAATAATATCTCACCAAAGATAGAACTCACACAACTTGAGCCTTCGGCATCTAACACTTTAACTGCCGGATTGATGAAGCTATCAGGGACGGTTTATAGTGCAGCAAAAAATGGTGCACAGGCTTCGTTGAGTTTTGTATTGAAGGATAAAAAATATTCTTTCAGTTTGCCTGAAGGAATGGAAATAGACAAAGGTCAGGAGAAAGAAAAGCTTGCTAAAGAGCTTGAATACCAAAAAGGATTTTTAAAATCGGTTGCGATAAAACTGAGTAACCAGAAATTCGTTGCAAATGCCAAGCCTGAAGTAGTAGAGAATGAAAAGAACAAAATGGCTGATGCTGAGGCTAAGATCGCTGCAATTGAGAAACAATTGCAAACTATGAATTAATTAGGCTTAAGGGTAGAAGGTGTATCGTCTCGAATTGGCAACTCATTCTTTTGTTCTTTTTTAGCGTCTGCTCCTCTGAAAGTGTTTTTTATTTGGTTCCAGAGATCACGACCGTTACTAAAACTTATCTTATAAGAAACGCCTGCACCTTGTGTGTATGGTGCATTTAATAGGTTAAGGGCAGTATTGTCATTTGCTTTGTTAAATGCCTTTACGCGTAATTTACCGTCTTTGGTTAACAGATATTCCACTGCAGCTTCCCCAACAACGTTGTTTGAGTTTTCTGTTTGTGCACCCGTTGATGTCGTACCTATTTGCGATATGTCTGTGTTGATTAATACGCGCCCACCGAGCAATTCTGTAGTAAGCAGCAATTGGGCTTCCTGGGGTGTATATACTGTTGCCGGGTTATAATTCACACCAATATTCACTTTATTACTTATACTGTTCAGTAAATTAGTAAGCTGGCTTGACAAAATAGAATAACCGGCTACACCCGGTATTATTGAAGGTGTAGGAGCTGACGAGTTACTGGCTCCCTGTTCAATAGGTAAAAAGCTTTTAATGATGAGCAAGGAAAAAACCTGCCTGTTCATTTCATCAGGATTTGCAAGATAACTTGCAACTGTCTGCCTGGTTTCCTGGTCAACAGTAGGCAATTCTATATCGAATTTAATATCCGGCGACCTTAGTTTGCCACTAAGATTAAGATCACAATATACAGGTACACTTTTTGAATAAAGTTTTTGTGTGGTATCGACAGCAATCATTAATGGCTGCAAAGGAGTACGAACCAAATGAGACGTATTGATATTTATTTCAGCATCATACGGATCACCGCTCCATTGTATAGTTCCTCCAGGCTGCAGGTTAAAATCCTCATTGATCACATTCTGTAGCACAAATCTGTAACTTCCGTCGGTTACAGTATAACCACCTCTCAATGAAATATCACCCAGGTTATTCATGGCAAATTCAATGTTTCCTGTACCGCTACTGGTCAATATATCGCCCACTTTGGAAGCAAATATTAGTTTTGCAATAGCATCAGAAGTAACGTGTATATTAAAGTCCATCTGTAATCCACCCGGGTTTGTCCTTCTTGCCCTTTTCTTTTTCCCTTTTGGGTCATTTTTATTTACAAAATGAATAAAATCACTTTCTTCCACCTCCGAAGCATTTGATAAAGGAATATTAAATACCGTACCTTTTTGAGTCGTTATATTTGCATCGATATGTATGCCATTTAAGTATCCGTAAAAGCTTGCATTACCAGACACGTAGCCTTGTCCGAAATAACTCGATTCATTATCATCTTTTGTATTCAGGCAGTAAAAGTTATTAGTGGTGAGCCCAAAATCCATCCGGAAATTATGAAAATGATTATGATACAAATTTCCACTCAGCACCGCCGTATCCCCCTTATCATCATATAATCTTGATGAAACAATTTTAAAAGTATCTGGGGCAATCGTAATGTTCAGTTCAGGTGTATGGTAATATGTATTCAAATAATCGACTTTTATTTTTTTAATGCTTGCCACCACATTACCATGGAAAACAGGGCGGTTTAGGTTTCCCGAAAGATTAAAATTTCCGTTAAGTGTCCCATCCATATCTGAGCAATACCCTTTTGTATATTGCTCAAAAGTTTTGATCAAAAAGCCATTTAAAATACCGTCCACATTAATGTTATTGGAATCTTTATTCGGGTAATAATTGCCAATGAATGAAAGTGTTTTATTCCCGTAATAATCTACCTGGCCATTGGTTGCAATCGACTGTGTTGTGTTATCCCAATAACTATTAATTGAAGCATTCCCTAAATATTCTTTATTAAAGTAGACATTGTTAAAAGTGAGCGCACTAACAAAAAGAAAATGGTTATTCGCATCAGATATCGAGGCAGTACCATCAACAGTACCTTTGAATGTAGGCGATGTTATTAAAAGATCTTCAAGATTGAACTTATGGAAATCTATAACCAGGGCATCACTTTTCTTATTTGATAGTTTACCGATTACAGATATATATTGCTGACCATGGTAGAACATCAGATCTTGGGCAGTTATGCCGCTGGTATCAATTGTTACCAGATTTTGTTTGTTCAGTTGCCATGTTGAATCAGCAATATCAATTTGCGGCGAAAGTAATTTGAATACCGTTTCTGCATTCCTTGTGAATGCTATAAAGCCCGGAATACTGGCATTATTGGCACTATCATTATTCCACTTTACAAAATACTGAACAGTGTCATTAGCTATATTACTATTGATATTAAACCCAGCTGCATATAAGCTATCACTCATAAAAAGTGTATCTGCATTCATTTTTGCTTTAAGGTCTTTATTATCACCTATTGCGCTTATTTTCCAATCTTTAGCCCTTCTTCCGTTCAACTCTATTAATGTAGATTGACCTGTCAAAGAAAACTCCTCACCCTTTTCTTTATAATATCCCTTCACTGTAGTTCCATCTGCAATTTTAAGAGTAGGAATAAATAGATCTGTAAGACCTGTGTTTTCTTTAAAACGAATATTGAAATTATAATCATGGAAATCTTTATTGTTTTTTATATGTAGTTCTTTTGGAAATTTATCCGGGAGATAATTTGCAAGCAATCCATTGAAACAGGCTAAACTGTTTAACGGAGAGTAATGTCCCCTAATATCTGCATCTACATAATCTGAAGTTATATCAACGTTACGGAAACCGTTTTTCAGATCAGAAACCAATACAAGATGATTGAGGTGATACTGTTGCCTGTGAACATAATAATTTGTACTGTCAATATGTAATGTTCCGGTGATCTCATCCAATGAATTACCTACTGCATCTATCTTTATATGGCTCGATAATATGGCAGGTGAATTTGTATCCTTTACAATATGCATTGCCATTAGGTCGGAATGATAAATATTAGCATCGAATTTGTATGTATGTATATTAGATGCAATATCTACTATTCCATTAAAATTCAAACGCAGATTAGGGTCATTCACTTGAACTGTACCTGAGAAAAATCCTTTTTTTAATTCACCGTTAAGTGTTGTATTCTGGTAATTGTATTTCTTATAGCTGAGTCCCTGCATACTGCCATCTACCTTTGCGTCAGCATTTTCCTTACTTAAGCCTTTACCCTCTATAGTAGCATCAGATGTTATTGCACCCATATCCTTAATTTGAAGGAACCTTCCGATGTCAAATCCTTTTGTCTGAATAGTTCCTTTGTAATATGGAGTTTTATTTACTGTATCCTGTCGTAAATGCAAAGAGGCTGCTATTTCTCCTATGCCTGAGATAAGTACACCATCTGCATTGAAATCAGAAATATACCCGTCAAAATTCCCACTGAAATGCATTGTATTGAAGTATGCAATGTTATCAGGAAGTTTTATACTCTGTTGTTTATCAAATGGTGGCAATGGAAGCGTTTCTATCTCGTACTTAGAAGTAGTTAGTTCAGCAATATGAACCCTGATATGGGTTTTATTAATATCCGTCAGCCCAACCATATCCGCATCTCCGTGAAAGGTCGAGAATTTTCCCCAGCCAATTTCCATATTTTTTCCATGCAGGTCGCTGATAGTTCCATCGTACTGTCCTGTAATGGAAAAACAATTATGTACTCCTTTAAGGCCCGGTGCAAAAAAGGCAACGTCTTCAAAACATACCTGACTCTTTTTAAAAACAACATGCATATTCACCTTGGTAACAAAATCATCAAAATCTCTGAATCTGCTGTAATGAAATACAAGGTCAGTAGAAAGGTCGGTTTGTGGTGTTACTATATGCAGCGCATCTAATTCCATTCCATGTGCACTGAGTTTTACATAACAGAACATATTTTTTAATACAAAACCTGATGCTTCATTGGCTGATAATCTTTCCATTGTTCCTCTTATTGTATCGCCTTCAAATTTTATATCGCTTATCCTTCCGTAAATATTATGCACTCTCAGGTTTGCATAGTTCATACCTTCGACTGTTTCGGTATCATTCAAATTCTGTAAATGAAAATCAACATTATTTAATGTTATTCCACCAGATGAAATATCCCATTTAATAGGCCCCGCGCTTTTAGTAGTTGTATCTTTTGATGCAAAGGCGTCTATAATGAATTGTAAGTTCAACTCGTGTGTGTTCTTGTAGGTTACCAGGTGAACTTTGGTATTCTCAATATCGATATTAGAAACATAGAGGCTATGTTTCTTAAAATCCAAGGCGCCTATACTTAGTTTTAATATCCCTGCAGAGATCAAGGTATCTCCATGCTGATCCTCCACATAAACATCTTTCAAAACAAGTTTTTTCAGGAATTCCAAGTCCACATGGCCAACCTTTACTTTAGTATGCCATTTTGTTGAGTAATAGCCTGCTACTCTTTGACAAAGCCACGTTTGCACAGCCGGAAAATTGATCAATAGATTGAGGAATACGAGTAGTAAAACTATCGTAGAAAGTACGTAAACCAGTATTTTCTTTACCTTTTTAATACTTTTGAATATTGATAACTTACAAAAATAGCTATAATGGATGAGGGAAGTATGAAGATTTTGGGCATTGAATCTTCATGTGATGATACAGCTGCGGCGGTTATAAGCGATAAACTTCTTTTATCGAACATTATTGCCGGCCAGCAAGTGCATAAGGACTATGGCGGTGTTGTGCCTGAACTTGCTTCACGGGCACATCAGCAAAATATAGTTCCGGTTATCGACGCGGCGCTGAAAAAGGCCGGTGTCACCAAGGAGGAGCTAAGCGCTATTGCCTTTACCCGTGGCCCTGGCCTTATGGGTTCATTGTTAGTGGGGGTATCGTTTGCAAAGGCAATGAGCATGGCCCTTAATATCCCGCTTATTGAAGTGAATCATTTACAGGCGCATATACTGGCTCATTTCATACAATCACCAAACGAAGAATACAGGTGCCCTTCTTTTCCTTTTCTGTGCCTTACCGTTTCAGGAGGGCATACACAAATAGTATTGGTTAAGGATCACCTGAAAATGGAGATAATTGGCCAGACACAAGATGATGCTGCCGGCGAAGCTTTTGATAAAGCAGCGAAGATCATGGGGCTTCCTTACCCCGGAGGGCCACTGGTTGACAAGTATGCAAAAGAAGGTGATGCTGATGCATTTTCATTTCCTACTCCAAAAGTCCCCAATCTTAACTTTAGCTTTAGCGGTTTAAAAACATCCTTCCTCTATCTAGTTCGTGATGGAAAGATAAAAGGCCCTGATTTTGTGGTTAAAAGAAAAAACGATTTGTGTGCTTCCTTCCAGAAAAGCGTGGTTACCATTTTAATGGATAAACTTAAACAGGCATCTAAAGAAACAGGTATTAATGAGATTGCCATTGCAGGTGGGGTTTCAGCCAATTCGGGCCTTAGGCAGGCTTTACAAAACGCTGCCACCGAACTTAACTGGAATGTATTCATTCCCAAAATGGAATATTGTACTGATAATGCCGCAATGATTGCTATTACAGGTTATTTTAAATATCTGCAAAAAGATTTTGTGGGTATTGAGGTTACCCCAATTACCAAATACCCTATTTAGTTTTTCTTTTTTTCTTTAAATCCGGTAAAGGCAATGCCTGCTAGCAGGCAAAGTACAAAGCCGCATATTCCTGTTAGCCTTAATCCCATATCGTGCCCGGGGTCTTTACCATATATAGTGAGCGCCGCAAAAAGCGCAATGCCAAAGGTTTGGCCCAGTTTGGCTGCAAAATAATTTACGGCAAAATAGGTTCCTTCTTTACTATCACCTGAATCTTCCACATCTTTACCTACTATGCCTGCAAGTATAGCATTTGGCAGTATTCCAAGGGCCGCTGCCGGAAACGCGGCAATAGCCAACAGTATAAACAACTGGGTTTTAGGTTCAATTGGCAACTTACCCAATAATGCTATGCCTGTAAAAGCAAATGCTAGGATAAAAAAGGAAACGATCATTAGTTTTTTCTCACCCGTACGCTTTACTAATAAACTGACAAGTGGATAAAATAGCAGTGAAAGTAAGACCATGAAACCCATAAACTTTGAACCATACGACTCAGGCAGGTTTGCAAGCACTGTTACATCGTATAATAGCCCATTTGTAATGAGATTTAAAGACATGAAGTAAGAAAAACATGCAATTAGAAAATAGATAAAATTTTTATTCCTGAGGCTCTCTCTCAAAGCTTTTTTCAGCGGCATAGTTGATGGAACAGAATGGCAATATTTTTTTTCATCAATTAAGAAAACAGGCACAAGCATTAATATACCTGCAATAATTGAAAGAATGATAACCGAATATTGGATCGCCATAATTCGTGAATCAATATTCATTGAATGCTGAAAAAGATCAGCAATATTGTTTGTGAAAGAAGATATAACTATACCAATTACAAACCCCGCCTGCTGGAATGATGACAAACGTATTCTTTCTGATGTACTTGATGCTAATTCTGGTAGTAGAGCATTGTAGGGAATAATATATGTAGTGGTCGTAATAAAGAATAATGAAAGTACTATGATAAGCCATATAGCGTTCGAGATTCCTTCCGTATGCAATGGTGGAAAGAAAATAAGAATGCAAAATACTACTGCAGGCAATGTACTGTATAACATAAACGGTATCCGGCGGCCTCGCTTACTTTTCGTGGTATCACTTTTCCTGCCAATAAAAGGATCGTAAAAAGCATCTACCAACCTGCCACTTGCAGTTATAATAGCCATAAGGTTGAATACGCCGAAAATGGTGGCTTGCGATATAAGCATGTTAAGCCCTTTACCATCTGGTGGTAAATAAAAATAAACAAGCATAACGCCAATAAGGTTGATCATTACTGACCATCCCATCATACCTGTTGCGTATGCAATTTGTTTACTTACCGGAAATTTCGCCAATTCGTTTTCGCGCTTGATCTGCGCAAAGGTAAGAAAGGCTTCATGCTATTGCTTTATTTCGTTACCGTTTTCATCAAAGCTTTTTATGGCTCTTTTTCTTCCATTGGTATATCTCGTTTCATTTCTTATACCACCATTCTCAAAATATTCTTTCATAATGCCATTTACATAATTATCGGTGTAAGGTATTTCATCCCTCAGTGAATGATTCTTATTATAAATTCTACATATCCCGTTCTTTTCCCCTTTTATATATGTACACTCACAGTAAATATCTCCATCAACACCATCTGCTCCAGTACCTACAAAATTGAAATAATCCCTTACAATTCCATCGTATTTACCTGACTTATATATAACTAAACGAAAATAAGTTGCGGTACTATCTATAGTGTTAGTGCTATCATCATCACCCAGGTATTCCACCCACTTCCCTTCCTTCAACCCATTAACCGTTAAATTCTTTGCTTCAGTTTTATTGGTAAAGCCACTATCAGGGTATTCGGGTTGCTGCCCATAAGCGGTAAGGGTAGTGAATAGGCAGATAAGGATAATTAAGAAGGGCTTCATTTAAGTAGCTTTGCTTTTCATCAGGTAAATTTAATTAAAAAGCTATGTGACTGCGCTGTCAGTTGAGTACACTTTCAACCTCCAAATTCCCCAATTTCCCACCAATCCAATAAAAAGCGTATCTTTGCAGCGTTTTATTAACCGATACTCTTATCGAGCGTGTTTTTTCAGTCGTGGCTTATTGGAAAAAGCAACCCTCAGTAAGCCTATCAAAATCATATATAATGAATACATTTGAGACGCTGGGCCTTCCTAAGCCTGTACTAAAAGCTATTAGTGAATTAGGATTTGAAAACCCGACACCTATACAGGAAAAGGTAATACCTATCCTGCTTGAAGGATCGAAAGACATTGTAGCCCTTGCCCAAACAGGTACAGGTAAAACTGCAGGTTTCGGACTTCCAATGGTATCGTTGGTAGATTTCCAATCGAGAACTACCCAGGCGCTTATACTGGCCCCTACAAGGGAGCTGTGTATGCAAATTACATCCGACATTAAGAACTTCTCTAAACATATCCAGGGATCTAATGTGGTGGCTGTTTATGGCGGTGCAAGCATTATGAACCAGATATATGACCTGAAGAGAGGCGCACAGATCATTGTAGCAACTCCGGGCCGTATGGTTGATATTATTGGCCGTAACAAAGTTGACCTGAGCGGTATAAAATTTGTAGTGCTCGACGAGGCGGATGAAATGTTGAACATGGGCTTCCAGGAAGACCTTGACGATATTTTATCTAAAACACCAAAAGAAAAGAACACCTGGTTGTTTTCAGCAACCATGCCCGATGAAGTATTGCGTATATCGCGTAAATACATGAACCAGCCGGTTGAAATTACCGTTGGTAACAAGAACCAAGGTAACGACAATATTGAACACGTATTTTACGTAACACACGAGCGTGACCGTTATGCTGTGTTAAAGCGTATTGCCGATTTCCATCCTGATATTTTCGGATTGGTATTTTGCCGTACAAAGATCGAAACCCAAAAGGTTGCCGATTCACTTATTAAAGATGGTTACAATGCCGATGCTTTACATGGAGACATGTCGCAGGCACAACGTGACCATGTTATGAAACGTTTCCGTAACCGCACATTGCAAATGCTTGTAGCTACCGACGTGGCAGCACGTGGTATCGACGTTAATGATATTACACACGTAATTCACTACCAATTACCTGATGAAATAGAAAACTACACCCACCGTAGTGGCCGTACAGCTCGTGCAGGTAAAAAGGGTATTTCTATTGCCATTATCAATACAAGAGATCTTGGTAAGATCCGTACACTGGAGCATTTAACCAAAAAGAAATTCTCACAGGCTGATATCCCTTCAGGGTATGATATTTGTGAAAAACAATTATTCTGGCTTGTAAAGAAGGTGCACGATACCCATGTAAATGAACAAAGCATTGAAAGCTATCTTCCAAAAGTTTATGAAGAACTCAGTTCGTTGAGCAAGGAAGAGATCATTAAACGTGTTGTATCTGTTGAATTTAACCGATTCCTCGATTATTATAAGAACGCACCTGACCTGAATGCCAGCGCAGTTGGATCACGCGATGGACGCGAACGTGAACCACGCGGACCAAGAGAAGGTATGGTGAGGTTGTTTGTAAGCCTTGGTATGATGGATAACCTGAACAGGGATACCATGAAGGAATTCCTTACCACTACTGCTAATATGGATAAAGATGTTATTACCTGGATTGATGTAAAGAACAGCTTCTCATTTATAGAAGTGAAAACAGAAACATCAGAAGCGTTTATGAATGCGTTTAAAGGACAGGAGTTCAAAGGCCGCCCTATCCGCATCGAAAATCGTGGTAACAGAGAAGAGGGTATTCCTCGTCAACGTAGCCGCGATGGCGGAGGTAGTAGAGGAGGCTTTGGCAGAGACAGGGACGGAGGTGGCGAACGCCGTGGCTCAAGTTCCGGTTCAGGCTTTAAGAGCAGAGGCAGAAGGAGCGAATACAACAGTAGCTCTGGCTACAAGAGAGATGACGGAAGCTCAAAAAGCCCATCGAGAGATGGCGGCGCTCCAAGAGAAGGCGGATTCAGAAGAGATGGTGACAAGAAGAAGAGTGATTTTCCAAGAAAGAAGAATACCTTCCGTAAAGGTTGGTAATTGATTATCATAGCCCTATACATATCCTCCTGGCGGTTTCGTCAGGAGGATATTTTTATGTAAACCGGAAACATTAACAACTCATTAACAACCTGGGGGCAGGTATAGCCCTATATTTGCTTTGAAACAGTACATTTCAGGTTTAACTTATAAATTTATATATTTGTCATCGCAAAAAAAACTACCCATGATCCAGAAAGGAATTATAGCGCTCATATTCGTTCTTTCAGCCGGATTTTCATTTGGCCAACAGGCTCCAACAGCTCCTGCTAATCAGCCTGCCGCAGTTGCTCCTGATCCTAATGCCCCAGTTATGGACTTCAAATTCAACGACCACGATTTTGGCACCATTGAACAGGATGACAACGGCACTTATTTGTTCTTATTTACAAATACCGGCAAAGAACCATTGGTTATAAAAGAAGCACATGGCTCTTGCGGATGTACTGTGCCAAGATGGCCGCATACACCTGTTAACCCGGGCCAGCAAGACACCATAAAGGTTACCTACGATACTCACCGCATAGGAGTGTTTACCAAGACTGTAACCATTACTTCAAATGCAAAAGAAACAACAAAAGTGCTGAGCATAAAAGGCAAAGTATTTTCTAAAGATAGTTATCCTGCTTTCCCTACCAATAACAGTAATGCGGGTGGGGTTCCTTATACCAATAACTGGGATAATACCAATAACTAAAATCAAACAAAAACAAAAAAACGCTACATCATGAAAAAGTTCTTAGTAACCGCTGCATTATTTGCAGGCCTGCTTTTTGCAGGAAACGTAAATGCACAGGAAGCTGCTACTGCTCCGGATCCTAATGCTCCTGTTATGAAAATGGAATCAGACACCATTAACTATGGTACCCTTGCTCACAACGCAGATGGATACCGTTATTTTAAGTTCACCAACACTGGTAAACAACCTTTAATTATTAAGGAAGCTCACGGTTCATGTGGTTGCACAGTGCCTACACCTCCTACCGAGCCTATCCAACCAGGACAAAGTTCACAGATCAAGGTTCACTATGCTACCGACAGAGTTGGTGCATTTACCAAGACTGTAACTGTAACCAGCAATGCTAACCCAGGTACCAAGGTATTGGTTATTAAAGGCAACATTTTGCCTGATCCAACACCAGCTACTCCTGCTACACCGGCTACAACCCCTGCAACAGGAAAATAATTCTAAGCAATAGCTTATTGAAGAAACCCCTGACGATATTGCGATATTGTCAGGGGTTTTTTAATTACATTTAGTGTATATGAAAAGACACGCTTTCATTATTCTCTTTCTCTTTTCGGGCATACTATCATTTGCCCAACCTGTAATTAAGTTTGAAAAGCCAGTACAGCGCTTAGGTTTTGTCCACCAGGGAGACACGCTAATCTTTCAATATGTGTTTACGAATACAGGCGATCAGCCTTTGGTAATTAGTGATGCAAAAGTGGAATGCAGTTGCACTTCGGTAAAATTGCCTGATCAGCAAGTATTGCCAAATAAACAAGGAGTGCTTATAGCTACCTTTGTTACAACCCATGCCATTGACAGGCAGGACAGAACTATCACGGTAATTTCCAATGCCTCCAATACGTCTGTTGAGCTCCGTTTTAAATGCGTTGTGCTGAAAGCAAAGAATAAAACCTGATAAAATCCTGTTTTTACTACCAATAGGTTATTACTTTTGCGTTCCCAAAACAACAAGCAATGGAAACTATTGACACTTACAATTTCAAAGATCAAAAGGCATTAGTACGTGTAGATTTTAATGTACCCCTTGATAGTCAATTCAATACTACAGACGATACCCGCATACGCGCTGCTATACCAACCCTTAAAAAGATACTTAACGACGGTGGTTCACTCATCATCATGTCGCATTTCGGCAGGCCTAAGAATCTCCCGGAAGAAAAATTCTCATTGAAACATTGTATTCCATTATTAAGTCAGTTATTGGGCAGACCTGTGCTATTCGCAAAAGACTGTATTGGCGCCGCTACCAAGGCTATGGCCAATAACCTGAAACCGGGTGAAGTGTTGTTGTTAGAGAATGTTCGTTTCCACGCGGAAGAAACAAAAGGTGCAGAAAATTTTGCCAAAGAACTGGCATCTATGGGTACTGTTTTTGTAAACGATGCATTCGGTGCTGCTCACAGGGCACATGCATCTACTACCGTAGTTGCTAAATTCTTTCCCGGCAAAAAAATGTTCGGATATTTAATGGCTCACGAATTGGAAAGTATCAATAAATTATTGAAGCAGACAAAAAAACCATTCACCGCTATATTAGGCGGAGCAAAGGTTTCAGGTAAAATCGCTATTATATCAAACCTGATGAACAAGGTAGATAACCTGATCATTGGTGGTGGCATGGCGTATACTTTTATTAAAGCTGCAGGCGGAAAAGTCGGTAGTTCATTAGTAGAAGAAGACAGGTTAGACACTGCCTTGCAGGTAATAAAAGAAGCAAAAACAAAAGGTGTTAAACTTTACATACCTACCGATACCATTATAGCCGACGGGTTCTCGAACGATGCTGATAAAAAGACCTGCGCTATAAATGATATTCCGGATGGATGGATGGGATTAGACATTGGCCCTGAAACTGAAAAGGAATTTGCGAAAGTCATTGAATCATCCAGCACTATATTATGGAACGGCCCTATGGGCGTATTTGAAATGGAAAGTTTTGAGCATGGCACAAAGGCTATTGCAACCGCTGTTGTAAATGCAACCAAGAATGGAGCCTACTCATTAATTGGTGGAGGAGATTCGGTTGCGGCCATCAACAAATACAAAATGACTAAGGACGTAAGCTGCGTATCTACAGGCGGCGGGGCTATGCTGGAAGGGCTAGAAGGGCAAGTATTACCAGGTGTTGCTGCTGTTGAAGAAGATGTTGAAAAGATAGTTCAGTAAGTTTAAGCAAGCGGTTTTTTTACATATACTTTTGTAGAATGCATCCAACGATCAAGAAAATACTTAGCTATTTACGTAATAAGTACTTTACGGCAACTGTGCTTTTCTTTGCTTGGATATGTTTCTTCGACAGGAATGACCTGATATCGGAAGCTAAACTGATGTATAAAATAAATAAGCTTAAGACTGAGCGCACTTATTTCCAAAAGCAGACCGATATTGCAAACGAGGAATTAAAAGAGTTGCAAACCGACCCTTCGAGCCTTGAGAAATTTGCACGTGAAAAATACCTAATGAAAAAGGATAACGAAGATATTTACGTTATCACCGATCAGAACAGCAAGCTGCTTGATACATTGAAAGTAGTAGCTAAATGAAAAAAGCATTCTTTTTGCTTGCCACTTTACTTCTTATTATTTCCTGCCATAACAATGAGCCAGCTAAAGAATCTAGTATTCCAAAACTATCTGAGAAGGACTCACTTATCCAGAAATTCACACCTATAATAAATGGAGATTGGGTAAGGGCTGATTATGTAGAAGACCTAAAGAAAACTCTTTCCCCAAAACAATCATATCATGATATTGGAGAGGAAGAATGTTGCATTTATATTAACTCCAAGAATATCTCCAAGGATACAGTTTGGGTTATAATAAGCTATGGTGGTGCAGGATCAGCTGAATACATAACTACATTCAAAAAAGGGGTTAGACAGAATTCCATTGTATTGGACCGCATAAGTCCATACGATAAAGGTTATCAACTTGGCTTTAAAATATCAGAAAATGATACAGCACTTATTTTATATAGCCATGATGATAAGGATTCAAATATCGCAATTGAACGAAGATATGTTCGAGCCCGCGACGAGCTTACAGGTAATGACACTATAAATTCAGCCACTTTTTCGGGTATGACATATTACCATAATAAGTTACTAGTGACAGGAAAATATAGTTATATGGATAGTTTAGGGCATAAGTATAATGCAGAATTTACTGATTATGGTAAGGTAACAGGGATAATGGGTTTCCATACCTATTATGTTGAAGGTGTTTTTGGCCAAGGACCAGACGATGACACGGATGCGATAATATTTAATCGTGATAATAAGAACTCAAAAGATTATTTATTAAAAATATTTAAAGATTCCCTCTATTTGTTTGACGATAGCTTTAATGACTCTACTAATAGCTATGGTAATGGTCGGCTTGCATATAAGTTTATAAGACAGAAATAATTAATATGACCCTCCGCCCCTATTCTCCTACCGATGCAGTTAAGTGTCGTGAATTACTTATCAGTAATATTCCCAAGTATTTTGTCCGGGAAGATATGAAGGGGCTGGATAACTGGATGAATGCACTTGATACGGGTACACTACCACACACTCAGGCTGAAGCTATTTACTTTTATATACTAGAACTTAAAAAGGAAATTATAGGTTGTGCAGGCTTTTACCTGATGAAAGATGAAAATAAAGCCCAATTAAGTTGGGGGATTATGCATAAAGATTATCACAACAAGGGTTATGGAAAGCTTTTATTCGATTACAGAGTAAATAAAATAAAAGAAATTGCACCTGGAAGACAAGTCACTTTATGGACAAGCCAGCACACTTTTAAGTACTATGAAAAACGCGGTATGAAAGTGGGCTCCGTGACTGAAAATGGACTAAAAAACGGCTTTGATAAATACGAGATGTACTGCCCCTCCTAAATCCTCCCCGATAGGGAGGACTTAATAATACTAACTATTCTAATTTTATTTCTTTATCCCTCCCTTCGGGAGGGTCGGGGTGGGCTATCTAGCTTTTATAAAGTCCAAAAACCCCTCTCAAGGTATCTGCAATTTCTCCAAGTGTTGCGTAATTTTCGCAGGCTTCAACAATAGTAGGCATCAGGTTTACATCTCCTTTGGCATTCTTTTCAAGCAATTCGAGCGATGCTATTACTTTTGCATTATCACGTTCTGCTTTTATCTTATTTATCTTTTCTACCTGGTATTGGCGAACAGAATCATCAACCCTGAAAAGGTTTTCAGGCCGCTTCTCTTCTACCTCAAATTTATTTACACCTACAATTACGTTGGTTCCTTTTTCAATATCGTCCTGGTATTTAAAAGCAGAGCTTGCAATTTCGTTTTGCATATAGCTTTTTTCAATTGCTTTAACGGCACCACCCATTTTCTCTATCTTATCGAGGTATTCCCATGCCTTTGCTTCTACTTCATTGGTAAGCGATTCTACAAAGTATGAGCCTGCTAATGGGTCAACGGTTTCAGGCACTCCACTTTCGTAGCCTACAATTTGTTGTGTACGCAAAGCAATGCGAGCAGCTTCTTCAGTTGGTAGTGCAAGCGCTTCGTCAAAACCATTGGTATGTAAGGATTGTGTACCACCCATAACAGCCGATAATGCCTGTATGGTTACACGAATAATATTGTTGTATGGTTGTTGCGCTGTTAATGTAGAGCCTGCTGTCTGCGTGTGAAAACGAAGCATTTGCGCCTGCACATCCGTCGCGCCTAAGTCTTTGGTTATCTTGGCCCACATACGCCTTGCAGCACGGAACTTTGCTACTTCTTCAAACAGATTATTGTGTGCATTGAAAAAGAAAGAAAGACGTTTTGCAAATACATTTATATCCAATCCCTTTTTAATGGCTGCCTGGCAATATTCTCTGCCATTGGCCAATGTAAAAGCCAGTTCCTGCACTGCAGTAGAACCCGCCTCGCGCATGTGGTAACCGGAGATAGATATGGTATTCCACTTAGGTACTTCTTTGCTGCAATATTCGAAAATATCAGTAATAATACGCATAGAAGGCGTTGGAGGATATATGTACGTTCCCCTGGCGGCATATTCTTTTAAAATATCATTCTGTATAGTGCCTGATATTTTCTTTACATCAGCGCCTTGTTTCCTGGCCAATGCAATATACATCCCCAGTAATATAGATGCGGTAGAATTGATAGTCATGGATGTAGATACATTTTCCAGCTTAATCCCGTCAAATAATATCTCCATATCGCGCAGGGTGTCGATTGCAACGCCTGATTTACCAACTTCACCTTCTGAAAGTGCATGGTCGGAGTCATAACCCATTTGGGTAGGAAGGTCAAATGCTACGGAGAGCCCTGTAGTACCGTTGTTCAATAAATAATGGTAGCGTTTGTTCGATTCCTCAGCGGTAGAGAACCCTGCATACTGGCGCATGGTCCATAGTTTGCTGCGGTACATATCAGGGTGCACACCACGGGTAAAGGGATATTGCCCAGGCTGCTCATCAGGAATTTCCTGTTTGGCGTAGGTGCGTTTTATTTCAATACCTGAATCGGTAAAAAACTTTTTCTCTTCAGTAGGCTTGCTCATAACCATTGTTATTGGTAACTGTGCAAAGATAGGGATAGAGTTGAGAATTGAGTTATCATATTGGAGTTTGATGATGATAGGAAATTTGAGAAAATTTGATATTTTTACTTAGATAAATTCATCCTTATGAAAAAAATTACCCTGTTTCTACTCACCCTACTCTCATTCAACCTTTGGGCACAGACAAACATTATTTGCACCGATTCAATATCGGGCCAGGTATTGCTGGGGAAATATGACCCCTTGAATTATCTTCCAAGCGTAAAGCTTAACCACCCTGATACTATTTTTAAAGGTATCAATGCCAGGGTGAATCCCGATACTTTAAAGAAGTACATTTTTAAACTTGCTTCATTTTACAACCGAAATACCGCTTCCGATACTGTATCGCAAGTAAAAGGTATAGGTGCAGCACGCCGTTGGGTATATTCTGAATTTAAGCAGTACAGCACACTTTGCCAGAACCGGTTACTACCATCTTATTTGCAATTTACGCAGAATGTATGCGGGGTTACACAACACCGAAATGTACTTGCCATACTACCAGGCATGGATACAACCGACAAATCAATTATAATTATTGAAGGGCATATAGATAGCCGTAATGCTAATAATTGCGACACCGCATCGAAAGCCGAAGGGGTTGAAGATAATGCCAGCGGAACGGCTCTTGTTATGGAACTTGCGCGTGTAATGAGCAAATACAGTTACAATAATACAATCGTATTTATGATAACTACCGGTGAAGAACAAGGATTATATGGAGGCAATGCCTTTGCAAGTTATGCCAAACAAAAAGGAATAAAAATAAAAGCTGTACTTAACAATGATGTAATAGGAGGAATAATATGCGGCCAGACCTCTTCTGCCCCAAGTTGCCCTGGGCCAGGAAACCTTGACAGTACACAGGTCAGGATATTTTCATTGGGTGCATTTAACTCAGCACATAAAGGATTTGCACGCTTCGTTAAATTGGAATACAAGGAAAATTTGCAAGCTATTTCCGCGGTACCGATGCAGATAAATATCATGGCAGCACAAGATCGTACAGGCAGGGGAGGCGATCATGAACCTTTCAATACAGATGGATATACTGCAATACGCTTTACTTCGGCTAATGAAGATGGTAATGCAAATGTTACTGATACTGCATACCATGACAGGCAGCACACCAGCAGAGATTCATTAGGAACCTTTAAAAAGAACAGCGGAAGTACTACGCTGGATAGTTTGTTTGTAAATTTTCCTTATCTATCGCGAAACGCGATAATTAATGGAAATGCAGCGGGTATGCTGGCCATTGGTCCTATGCAACCAGATATTAACCTGACCTCTCCGGCAAAAGGTTGTTTACGAATACAAATAACCAAACAAACGCAATATCATAAGTATCGTATAGGGTTACGCTCTACCACCAATGATTGGGATTCTGTATATACTATGACGGGAACACTGGTAGATACAATAAATAACCTGACAGGTGGAACATACGATGTGAGCGTTATGTCTGACGATACAAACGATATTGAAAGCCTTCCATCTACCGAATATGTGGCAAATGTTACGGGTATAAATGAAATCACTGCGCCTTCTAAAACCGTCGAGCTATTACAGAATAAGCCCAATCCATTCGATTTGGGGACTTATATTTCAGTTAAAGTGAATGAAAATATGGAATACGATAAAGCATACATTGAAATAAAAGATTTGAAAGGAAGTGGTATACAAACACTGCCGATCAAACTGAATATGGGAATAAATGAAGTGCTTTTCGATCATGGGTATCATCCATCAGGCACATACATATATACCCTTGTTATCGACGGCAAACCTGTTGAAAGCAGGCGAATGGTTTTTGCTAACTGAGAATCACCTCACCCTGCCCTCTCCCTAAAAAAGGAGAGGGTGAAACGCGTTAGGGATAGAATTGAAAAGCCCGCAGCGGAGCGAGGACTTGCAACGTATAGCTCGACCCGCAGGGGAACGCCCAAAGAAAAATAATATTGAGTTTTGAATTTCAGGCTCTCATCATTAGCGCAGGGTTTAAAAAATAGTATATTTTTGTGCGCCGTTAAGAATAGCGGTAATTATGGCGAAAATTGAACACATACGGAACTTTTGTATCATTGCCCACATCGATCACGGTAAAAGCACACTGGCTGACCGCCTGCTGGAGTTTACCAAGACCGTAACCGGCAGGGATATGCAGGCACAGGTGCTTGATGATATGGACCTTGAAAAAGAACGAGGTATAACCATTAAGAGCCACGCTATTCAAATGAGTTTTGTCCACAATGGAGAAACCTATACCCTTAACCTTATTGATACTCCCGGCCACGTAGACTTTTCGTATGAAGTATCACGCTCTATTGCAGCCTGCGAAGGCGCATTGTTGCTGGTAGATTCTACACAGGGCATACAGGCACAAACCATATCGAACCTTTACCTTGCATTGGACAATGACCTGACGGTTATACCTGTCCTTAATAAAGTGGACATGCCGAATGCCATGATAGAGGAGATAAAGGACCAGATGGTGGATATTATTGGTTGCAAACGTGAAGAAATATTACTCGCCAGCGGCAAAACAGGCCAGGGCGTAGATGCTATATTGGCTGCTATTATAGAGCGTGTTTCTCCTCCAAAGGGAGACAGGAACGCGCCTTTACAAGCCCTTATATTTGATTCAGTATTCAATGTTTTCCGTGGTGTGGTTGCCTATTTCAAGGTAGTAAACGGCACTATGAAAAAAGGCGACAGAGTAAGATTCATGGCTACCGGAGCTGAATATGTTGCAGAAGAAGTGGGTGTGCTTAAATTACAATACTCACCGCAAAGTGAAATATTAGCGGGCGATGTTGGATATATTATAACAGGTACCAAGGTTGCAAAAGAGGTACGTGTAGGTGATACCATTATAAATATAGCGAACCCTTGTAAAGAAGTAATAAAAGGATTTAAAGAAGTAAAGCCTATGGTGTTTGCAGGTATTTATCCTGTAGATACAGATGACTATGAAGAACTAAGGGCTTCAATGGATAAGCTGCAACTGAACGATGCCGCACTGGTTTACGAGCCGGAATTTACAGCAGCATTGGGCTTTGGTTTCCGTTGTGGATTTTTAGGAATGCTTCACCTGGAAATTATTCAGGAACGTTTGGAAAGGGAATTCAATATGACTGTTATTACAACAGTTCCAAACGTATCGTACTATGCGTATACCCCAAGTGGCGAACAGCTTATTATAAATAACCCAAGCGATCTGCCTGATCCTACCAGGATTGACTACGTAGAAGAGCCTTATATAAGGGCCAATATAATTACCAAGACGGATTATGTAGGCTCTATTATGTCGCTTTGTATTGAAAAACGTGGTGCAATAGTTAACCAGGTTTACCTGACTACCGACCGTGTTGAAATGGTTTTTGAAATGCCGTTAGCTGAAATTGTATTCGACTTTTACGATAGGTTGAAGAGTATATCCAAAGGCTACGCTTCCTTCGACTATGCTCCATTAGAATACAGGCAATCGAAATTAGTAAAGCTTGATATTCTTCTGAATAATGAAATAGTAGATGCGCTTGCCGCACTGATACATACCGATCATGCTGTTGATTTTGGAAGAAAGATATGCGAGAAGTTAAAAGAACTGATCCCACGCCAGCAGTTCCAGATAGCTATTCAGGCCGCTATAGGAGCTAAGATCATAGCCCGCGAGAACATAAGCGCTATACGTAAAGACGTTACAGCAAAATGTTATGGTGGTGATATTTCACGTAAACGTAAGCTACTTGAAAAGCAGAAGAAAGGTAAAAAGCGTATGCGCCAGGTAGGTAACGTGGAAATACCGCAATCAGCTTTCATGGCCGTACTTAAGCTCTAACAAATGCATCTATTTTTTGCACCCGATGTACATGGCAACCTTTGCACACTCGATGCAGAAGAATCACACCATTGCATAAAAGTATTGCGCCTGCAAGTTGGCGAGCATGTGCAGGTTACTGATGGTAAGGGTAATTTATACAAGACCGAAATTCAGGAGGCGAACTCCAAAGCCTGCACTTTACATATATTAGAAACACTGACCGAACCGGCAGTTGCATGGCAATTACATGTGGCAATTGCTCCTACCAAAAATATTGCGCGCATTGAATGGCTGATAGAAAAACTTACGGAAATTGGTATGGCTTCATTTATGCCGGTAATCATGCAACGTTCCGAACGAAAGATATTGAAATCGGACCGCATGAAAAAGATAGTGATGGAGGCTATGAAACAATCGGGCAGAAGATACTTACCTGAAGTGCATGAGCTTTATTCATTTACTGAAATGCTTGCAAACACAGAGAATTTTAAGGGACAGAAGTTTGTATTGCATTGTATCGAGAATGATAAAAAGACTTTTCAGGAAGTATATAAAAAAGGTGAAAACGCCTTGATACTTATTGGTCCTGAAGGCGACCTGCATAATAACGAAGTTGAACAAGCCACTGGTAAAGGATTCATACCAATAACCCTTGGTAATGTGCGCTATCGTACCGAAACCGCTGCATTGGTAGCGGCATGTAAGCTGCATACTATGAACTATTAATACGCACCTTGGATTAATTGTCCTGCAATTATTTTTAAAATACATCACAAATATTCTATTTTAATTCTAGGGCGTTCCCCTACGGGTCGGGCTTTTCGCTACAACTCCTCGCCTCCTAAGGTCGGCTGTGGGGTTTCCGCTACAATCCCTAACGCAAACACCTATTGTCATGCTGAACTTATCGAAACATTTCATCCTATTTTTTATAGAATAGCTGTATTTAGAAATAGATAAAAGGTGGGCGCGGGTTAGCTGCAAGAGATGCGAGTATAGTAAATACAGGCAAGGAGGGAGCAAGAGTCGCCCCAAAAATACGTTCCTGAAAATTAATAAGTAAGATTGCTTACCTTTGATGTATGAAGAAAGCCATTTTCTTAATACTTCTTTCCTTCTCGCTCTTTTCATTTAAAGAAAAATTCACCGGCAATTATACCTATCAGATAGCCCGCATGAAATATAGGGGCGGAGGCAATTGGTATGATGGCAAAACCTCGCTGCCTAACCTGATTGCTTTCTGCAACAAAAATTTGGGGATGAATATAAATCCGGATGAAGCCCTTGTTGAACCGGGCAGCCCAGAGATATTTAATTACCCGGTGATACATATAACAGGCAATGGCAATATCTTATTCAGCCCGGAAGAAGCAGAGAATTTGAGGAATTACCTGATCGGCGGAGGTTTTTTGGAAGTGAACGATAGCTATGGCCTTGATTCTGCATTCAAAAGAGAAATAAAAAAGGTATTTCCCGAACTGACTTTAGTTGAACTGCCATTTAACCACCCCATCTACCATCAGAAATATAATTTCGAACATGGCTTGCCTAAGATACATGAGCATGATGGCAAGCGTCCTATCGGTTATGGCCTGGTATACAATGGTAGGCTGGTTTGCTTTTACAATTACGATTCCGATCTGGGAGACGGTTGGGAAGATCGGGAAATATATAATGATCCACCTGAACTGCATGAAAAAGCCCTTGAAATGGGAGCCAACATTATACAATACGTATTAATGGGGCAAATAGATAATCAGAAGAAGCCTTAGTGCAGGATACAACTATTTAAGTTTTCGGACAACCTCCCATACAACAATGCCAACACTCACAGCCAGATTAAGAGAATGCTTTGTGCCATATTGAGGTATCTCAATGCAGCCATCAGAATCATCTATAACTACTTGTTCCACACCACTTACTTCATTACCAAATACAAGGGCAATTTTCTTTTTATCAGAAATAGTGAGGGTGTCAAGCATTGTGCTATTCTCTGCCTGCTCAACCGAATAAACAGTGTAACCTTCTTTCTTCAATTCTGCAACTGCATCAATTGTTGTGGGAAAATGTTTCCAGTCCACCGACTCAGTAGCACCAAGTGCTGTTTTCTGTATCTCGCGGTGAGGAGGGGTTGCTGTTACACCGCACAAATATACGCCTTGTAATAGAAAAGCATCAGCTGTGCGAAACACTGAACCAATGTTATTCATGCTCCGAATGTTATCAAGAACTAATACAATGGGGGTTTGGGAAGCATTCTTGAATTCTTCTGTACTCTTACGATTAAGGTCATCCATTGAAAGCTTCCGCATATCAAATCATATTTACTTCGCGTTCCAGAAGTATTCCGAATTTCTCCTCGACAGATCTGATAACCTGAGTAGAAAGATCATATATTTCCTTGCCAGTAGCATCACCATAGTTAACAAGTACAAGAGCCTGATCTTTGTGAACGCCCGCATCTCCAATTCTTTTGCCTTTCCAGCCACATTGTTCAATAAGCCAGCCGGCTGCTAATTTAATATGACCTTCGTGAGCATGAAAATGCACCATGTCCGAGAATTCTGCTTTTAGCTTTTCAAAATCTTTAACAGTAATGACCGGGTTTTTGAAAAAACTACCTGCATTACCAATCTTATCAGGGTCAGGTAATTTACTTGAACGAATATGAATTACTGCCTTACTTATATCAGATATAGTTGGGTTGGTAATCCCCATTGTCTCTAATTCTTTGGTAATAGTACCGTAAGTCGTATTAACTTTATTAGGGTCTTTATTTAACTTTAATGTAACAGCAAGAATAATGTACTTGCCTTTTTCCTCATGCTTAAATATACTTTCACGATAACCAAATTTGCAATCCCCATTCGAGAATTTCTTCAATTCAAGTGTATGAATATTCAATGCTTCTACTTCAAATAAAACATCTTTCAATTCCACTCCATAAGCACCTATATTCTGTATTGGCCCCGCTCCCACCGTACCTGGTATAAGTGATAAATTCTCTATTCCTGCATAACCATTACTAACGCAATACAACACAAGATCATGCCACTTTTCTCCGCTATTTGCTTTAATATAAATATCATTACCCTCTTCTTTTATTACTTCAATGCCTTTTATAGTATTGCGGATAATAATACCATTATAATCTCCTGTAAAAAGCACATTGCTACCCCCACCAAGCACCATGAAAGGTTTGTTCTTGACTTCCGGAGAGGACAATATCACTTTCAATTCGTCTACCGAACTAAACTCAGCGTAATACTTAGCAAATACCTTCGCGTGAAATGTGGTAATATCTTTAAGCGGATAGTTTTCCTTCAGCTTCATGGCTATTTTTTTGAAGCCGCCCTGCGCTGCTTTTCTTTAATAATAAGACTCAATTCTCTGCCTGTCTGGCCTTTTACAGAAGTATTTTCCATTGCCCTGCGGATAAGGTATGGCAAAACGTCTCTTACGGGGCCATAAGGCACATACTTAGCCACATTATAGCCTGCACTGGCAACATTAAAGCTAATATGATCGCTCATGCCAAGCAACTGAGAGAACCATACATGAGGATGATTTGCAGAAATGTTATTCTGTTGCATTAATCTAACCAACAGCATAGCGCTATCTTCATTATGTGTTCCGGCACAGATAGATATTACATCGACATTCTTAATACAGAATTCAAGCGCTGCATTATACTCTTTGTCTGTTTCGGGTTTAGTATTATTAATAGGAGAAGTGTATCCCATTTTATTTGCTCTTGCCCTTTCCTTTTCCATGTATGCACCACGGACAAGTTTTATTCCAAAATAATATTTATTTGCCTTAGCATCTTTTAATGCATTCTCCAAATAAACCAACCTGTCATTACGGTACAATTGAGCAGTGTTAAACACTATGCATTGGTCCTGATTGTATTTGGCCATCATCTCGCGGGCCAATTCATCCACCGCATTTTGTATCCAGCTTTCTTCCGCATCTATTAACAATTGCACTTTAACTTCAAATGCTTTATGGCAAATGCTATCTATACGTGTTTTTACCTTCTCCCAGGCTTGTTGCTCATTTGCAATAAGAACAGTTTTGTTATTTATTTTTTCAAGCAAAGAAATATCCCCCACCCCTGTAGGCTTAAATACTGCAAAAGGAATATGTTTATTCTTACTTGCCAGATCAAGTGTTTCAATAATTTCCTGTGTTGTATGGTCAAACACACTTTCCTCCGCTTTACCTTCGACTGAATAATCAAGAATTGAGCCGACATTATACTTACCAAGCGATTCAATTGTTCTAAGGCATTCATTAATATCTTCTCCTCCGCAAAACTGGCGAAAAATAGTGGCCTTTATAAATGTCCGTATCGGTAAATGGGTATTGATAGCAAATGTTGTGACTTTTTGGCCTATGTTAACCAGGCTGCTATTCCCAACCAATTTGAAAAGCCAATATGACCTATTAAGATCGGCATCAGTTTTACCTGAAAATGCTATAGCTGTATTATCGAATGAAAGCATATACTAAGTATGCGGCAAATATAGGGAATTATGGTAGTACCAATAATGATATTTATCACTGCGGAAATGTCTGGCCCGCAATGATCATGGAGTCATTAAAGGCTTGTTTATCCAACGAAGTTGGAATATTATTCGCTTTAAAATAACTTATAAGATTTTCAGTAGGCATATTACCGGTAAGCTCATCACTTGCCATCGGGCATCCACCATAACCCTTGATGGCAGAATCAAATCTGCGACAACCACTATTATACGCAGCCTTGACTTTTTCCTCCCATTTATCCGGAGTAGTGTGCAAATGAGCTCCGAACTCTATCTCTTTTAATTCAGGTATCAGCGAAGAGAAAAGTTCAGTAATATTTTCAGGATTTGAAACTCCTATAGTGTCTGATAAGGCAATAATTTTAATACCCATATTACTCAACTTCCGTGACCAGTGAATAGCTATGTCGCTGCTCCAGTCTTCGCCATAAGGGTTACCAAATGCCATAGAAAGATATACAACCAATTCCCTTTTATGTTTCACACATTCATTTTGAATTTCTTCAACTCTAACCAACGATTCAGCAATGGAAGAATTAGTATTCCGCTGTTGAAAGGTTTCAGAAATAGAGAAAGGAAAACCGAGAAAGTCAACCTGGTCAAATTGGACTGCATCTTGTGCACCGCGAAGGTTGGCCACAATGGCCAGTAACTTGCTTTTAGTTGTTGAAAGGTCAATTTTATTAAGAACTTCAGCAGTATCCTTCATTTGCGGAATTGCCTTCGGAGATACGAAACTTCCAACATCAATAGTATCAAACCCAACCTTGAGCAATGAATTAATATATGCCACTTTTTTATCAGTAGGGATAAAATCATGTATTCCTTGCATCGCATCGCGGGGGCATTCAATTATCTTCATGCAAAAAGTTTTTACAGAACCGATTTGAATTGGGAAAGAAATCGCATATCATTCTCAAAGAATAGCCGGAGATCTTTTATCTGAAAACGAAGCATGGCAATACGTTCTATACCCATTCCAAAAGCATAACCTGTATATTTTTTGCTGTCTATTCCACAGTTTTCGAGCACATTGGGGTGCACCATACCACAACCTAATATTTCAACCCAGCCACTTTGTTTGCAAACCGGGCAACCTTTACCGCCACAAATAATACATGATATATCCATTTCAGCGCTTGGCTCGGTAAACGGAAAAAAAGATGGTCTGAAGCGTATTTTTATGTCTTCGCCAAACATTTCCTGAACAAAGTAATAAAGTGTTTGCTTTAAGTCAGCGAAAGAAACTCCTTCATCTACGTATAGCCCTTCAACTTGGTGAAACTGGCAGTGTGCACGTGCAGAAATAGTTTCATTACGATATACCCTTCCCGGCGATATAGTGCGAATAGGCGGCTTCTGATTTTTCATTACCCGAACCTGAACGGATGAAGTATGAGTACGCAGGAGCCACTTTTCATCATTGCCCGATTTAACAAAGAAGGTATCTTGCATATCGCGTGCAGGATGGTCTTCCGGGAAGTTGAGTGCACCAAAGTTATACCAGTCATCTTCTATTTCAGGGCCTTCAGATATGGTAAAACCTATTTTGGTAAATATATCTACAATGCTTGCCCGCACAAGTGAAATAGGATGCCTTGATCCAAGTTCAATTGGCTCAGAAGGCAAAGAGAAATCGATATTTTTTTCAGAACCTGATGTACTTTGTGAAGTAGTTTCCTTTGCTTCTGCGAATTTTTTTTCAGCAAGTTGTTTTAGCTCATTGAGCTGCTTCCCAACCACCTTACGTTCTTCCGGCGCAAGAGTTTTGAATTGCTCGAACAGATCAGCCAATATTCCTTTCTTACTCAGGTATTTTAACCTGAACTGTTCCGCCTGGTCAGAATTAGAAATACTAATCCCACCAACTTCTCCAACTAACTCTTTTACCTTTTCTTCCATTAATTATTTAACAATTTCCATGCTCAAAACCCTCACATCTACTAAAGGTCTATCTGCCTGGTCAGTCTTTACTCCTGCAATCTTATCTACTATATCTATTCCTTCAACCACTTCTCCAAATACTGTATAGTTATTATCTAACTGAGGTGTTCCGCCAATTGTCGTATACGCTTTTCTTTCTTCAGGGGTAAACTTAAACTTATCTGTTTTTTCGTACATGGCGTCAATTTCCGGTTCTATTGTTTTAGTAAGTGCCTGAAGGCTATCTATAGCGCTCTCATTCTGGTATTTAATAAATTTCCTTTTTAATTCTCCGTTCTCAGGTTTACTTATTATTTTGGTGAATATTTGTTGTTTAATCCCAAAATTAGCGCGTTGTTCCATCGTATCAAGTTCACCATTTCTAAATACTTTACCTTGTACAATATAGAATTGGCATCCGGAAGATGCTTTGGTTGGATTCACCTGATCTCCCTGGCGGGCAGTTGCTAAAGCACCTTTCTTATGAAATAAGCCCGGTACTATTTCAGCAGGAACCGTATACCCTGCATCGCCGTTACCTAACATGGTACCTGCAGGTGCAGTTTTTGAGTTTGGATCACCGCCTTGTATCATAAACGTTTGAATTACCCTATGAAAAAGGGTGCTATCATAAAACTTCTGATTAACTAGTTTTATGAAATTGTCGCGTGTTTGAGGCGTTTCGTTATATAATTCAACCACAATATTGCCCATTGTAGTGTGAATCCTCACTTTTGTATGCATTTCCTTTGATTTCTCTTTTTGAGACAAACCGCAGGAAGATATTCCTAATATTATAACTCCGAACAGAATTTTTTTAATCATTCGAAAATTTGTTTATTTTTGTGAAACGTAAAAGTAAACGATTTTAGCTTTTCATGAAGAAAATAATTACTTACACCTTTTCAGTTTCTGCTATTTTATTATTAGTTCTGCTTTGCGGAACACAGGTTTCCTGTAATAAGAACACAGACTGTACAGTTAGCATCTTGGTTGTGGATACTACCGGTTTTAGTGGAATACAAACCCCTGTTGCGGGTGCAAATGTTAAGCTTTATGCTAACATTAATCCTCCCGGACAGGTTCAAGCAAACGGAACTACTGATAACACAGGCCATGTGAATTTTACATTTAAATTGCCTGCTATATTTGATATTGTAGCAACAAAAGGCTCAATGACCGGAACCGGCCTTATACAGTTAAATATTGGGGGAAACGCTACGCAAACTGTATTGATCAGGTAAATACCACTAAATATATCTTAAGGCTTATTAATCTTGCTATGGCTTTGTCGGCATTACTGCCACTAAGATTTCATTCTTATATAGGACAGCCTGAACTTATTTAAGCATCATCACCCAACTTCTCAGGTTGAAGTACTCTCCTTTCCCTGAAGTATATTGAATATGGTAAATATAGATACCTTCTTCTACAAGCTTGCCATGAAAGGTACCATCCCAGCCCTGGGTAGGTTCTGTGGTTTCAAATATTAACTGTCCCCAACGGTCATAAATAGTAAAATCATAGTTCTGAAGGTCTACAAAAACAGTAACTGGTAAGAAGACCTTATTAACTCCATTAGGATTAAAAGCATTAGGGACATAAAGTCTTGGATTCTGGTAAGCGTCAGCAATATTTGATGTACTTGTATCAGCTATTGGAGAAATAGAAGGCCCTTGCTCCATAGCCTGCACATAATACCCAAATATTCCCTGGCCTGTAATTATTGAATTTACATAATCAGTAAAACTGGTTGTACTTCCAGATACCGAGCCTATTAAAGAATAAGGGCCACTATCCTCATCGCGATATATATCATAATGGTTAACTCCATCCTTCCAGTCCTGGTATCCATTCCAGTTGAGTTGATTTGTTCCATAACTATTCCCTACTGCTGAGAGATAGATTGTTTGACCAATATTGGTTGAATCAGTTATATAATGACAACTGTCCTTACAATATACTGTATAAGTATAGCTTTGGTTATTAGGATTAGCCGTGGGATCAATAAAGCTATAGAATAATGATTTGGTTGCAGAAACAGTACCTACCGATATTTGCTTGCCTCCCGGGGCATCCGCTCGATCAATAATGTACTCTTCAATGCCTGCCCCTGTATCGGCATACCAGTTAACTTGGTCTTGGGTAGAATTATTAATTACAGTGGCCGAACGCATATAAGCAAACTTAGGAGGTGGCGGAAGCGTTACCTGATAACAAATAATATTAGATGCAGCCGTTATAGCACGGTTTGTAGAATCAACTACCCGAACAAAATAACAAAATGTACTTGCGTTGCCGAGACCTGTTAAAGTGTCCGAAGTTTTCGCAGTTGTATTTTGAAGTTTGAAAACACCTCCATTAGTACGGGTATATAATTCATAATACCAACCACCTGCAGGAACCAAGTTAACATAGGCGTTCCAATGTAAAATATTTGTTTGGGCGCATTTATTGGAAGTTTGTTGAAGAAAAATAGTATTCTGTGAATTATCCAAAGGGCTCACATTATTACAACTATCAAAAGCTGCAATACGAAAACTTAGTGAACCGGTACCCGCTGAACCACTGCCAGGTGGAACGCCCGTGTAATTAAAATAGGTACTGCCTATACCAAATACGGTATCAATAACTGTCCAGGTATTATTAACATACTCATATACATAGTATCCTACTACGTTCTGCGAACTGCTTGGGTACCAGGAAATACTAACATTACCAGTTGCACCTACGCTAACTGAATCCATTACAGGAGACTGTGGAACAATAATATCCTGGAAAGCGCCTCCTGCCCTATTAGAAACCGATTGACATCCTGATGCATCTTTCGTTACTATTTTATAATTTATAGTTGCCTTGCAAATAGTTATGGTATCACTGTAACTTATACTTTTAGTAGAATCCAGTAATTTCCAAACGTATTGAGGATATTCCCTGTATATATAGTACCACCCATTAAAACTCGGAAGGTTTGGGGTGAACATTGGGTTCCAATTTAACCTGGCAACACCAGGTAACACGGTCACACTTAAATAAATAGCCCTGGCAGTATCACTCGGGGTTGAAACCGAACCTGAAGTAGTAGTGCTGTAAAAATAATAAAGAGCCGTGTTGGCAGTTAATCCTGAAATAGTTACCGAACTTTGATTATCGGGAGCAACAGTGGCTCCGTTTGAATAAACACCTTTATAGCTAGAAGAATAATAAATATCATACGAAACAAAACTCTTATTTGTATCAGGAGGGATTGCCCATGTTACAGTAGCGCTCAAGCCAGTAGAGTCAATAGCAATACAATGAATCTGCGGAGAGGAAATGGCCTGTGCAAAAACACCAATACTAAAGGCTAATAAACCAATAATACTTAAAATTGTAATTCTGATATGTCTTTGCCTAATCAATAGGGTATTGTATAATATACAAATTTAGTAAAATAACGCAATCAGCGATATTACTAAAACGCTTAAGCTATCACCTTATTGTACTTCTATATATTTTCGGTGTATTCCTTTACGGCCTCTACAAAGCATTTAACATGATCCACCGGGGTATCGGGGTAAACGCCATGGCCTAAATTGGCTATATAACATTGAGTACCAAATGCTTTTATCATTTTATGGGTAGCATGCCTTATAGATGCCGTATCTGAATACAAAAGACACGGGTCCATATTTCCTTGCAAGGTTTTATTCCTGAAAATACGCCTGGCTTCAACTGGATTTACAGCCCAATCAAGGCCAATAACCCTGCAATCGATCTTAGCCAGTTGCTCACTTGCAAAATATGCTCCTTTAGGGAAAACGGTAACCGGAACCAGCTTACTTAATTCTTCGGCAATGCGGGTTATATATTTAAGGGAGAATTCCCAATAGGTGTCATACCCTAATACTCCACCCCAGGAATCGAATATTTGTACAAGGTCGGCACCAGCATTAACCTGATCTTTTAAGTAGCGAATAGTAGTTTCTGTTATCTTTTCTAGTAATTTATGGGCTAATTGCGGTTCACTGAATATCATCTTTTTAGCCACAGAAAAGGTCTTGGACCCGCTACCTTCTGTCATATAGGCAAATATGGTCCAGGGGCTACCGGCAAAACCAAGCAAGGGCAATTTATCTCCCAATTCTTTGCGGGTTAGCTTCAAGGCTTCTACAACATACTCCCAATTTTCAGCGCTTCCCACCCGTAACGCCTCAATATCTTTTGCTGTCTTTACAGTTCTTTCAAAATACGGACCTTTACTTTCCAGCATTTGATAAGGCAAGCCCATTGCTTCAGGTATTACCAATATATCTGAGAAAATAATGGCGGCATCTACCCCGAGTACATTTACCGGTTCCAATGTAACCTCACATGCCAGTTCAGGTGTTTTTACCAATTCAGTAAAATCTTTAACCGAAGCACGTACCTTTCTGTAACCCGGCAAAATACGCCCGGCCTGGCGCATAAGCCAAACAGGTACTCTTGGTGTTTCTTCGCCACGTGCTGCTTTCAGTAGCAAATCATTCTGCATAAATTTTTGCATTATAAAGAGGCACAAACTTATCTATTTTAAGCGGATAAAAGCGTAATTTTGCATACTCAAATCTGAATACACGCATATTACTATATGGAGACTGCAGCGCCAACGACTACACCGGTAATCAACCTTGAACAAGAGAAAAAGGAGATACTTAATCGCTATCGTAGCCTTTTACGTTCATCGCGCCGTAAATTCGATGATGATGACAAAAAGCTAATCCGCAAAGCATTTAACGTAGCTGTAGAGGCCCATAAAGATGCCCGCCGCAAATCAGGAGAACCCTATATATACCACCCTATAGCAGTTGCACGTATAGTTGCAGAAGAAATTGGCCTTGGAGCAACTGCGATAGCCTGTGCATTGTTGCATGATGTAGTAGAGGATACTGACATTACTCTCAAGGATATTGAGGGAATGTTTGGCAAAAAGGTCGCTTCCATTATTGATGGCTTAACTAAGATATCTGGAGTATTTGATGCTTCATCATCCTTACAGGCTGAGAACTTCCGTAAAATGTTGCTTACCCTTGCAGATGATGTTCGGGTAATCCTCATTAAACTGGCAGACAGGTTGCACAACATGCGCACCCTGGAATCAATGGAGAGGACAAAGCAATTAAAGATAGCTTCGGAAACTCTTTACCTGTATGCCCCTTTGGCGCACCGTCTTGGTTTAAACAACATTAAAACCGAGCTTGAAGACCTGGGTTTAAAATATACCGAGCCTGAAATATATAATGATATCGCCCAGAAATTAAAGGATACACAGTCGGAACGTGCCCGTTACATTCATCGTTTTATTGTTCCATTGCGGGAAGTATTACATGAACAAAAATTAAAATTCAGGATATTCGGAAGGCCGAAATCAGTTTACTCTATCTGGAGTAAAATGAAGAACAAGAACGTTCCATTTGAAGAAGTATATGACATATTCGCTATACGTATCATTATCGATTCTCCGACTGAGCAGGAAAAGGCAGATTGCTGGAGGATATATTCTATTGTAACTGACTTTTATTATCCAAACCCCGATCGGTTGCGCGACTGGGTTTCCACCCCAAAAGCCAATGGCTATGAAGCCCTTCATACTACGGTAATGGGGCCTGGCGGACAATGGGTAGAGGTGCAGGTGCGAAGTGAACGTATGAACGAAGTAGCCGAAAAAGGATATGCTGCTCACTGGAAATATAAACAAGGCCAGGGTCATGTTGAAGACCCGTTAGAAGAATGGTTGAGAAAGATACGTGAATCATTGTCAAACCCGGATAGCAATGCGCTTGATTTTATCGACGATTTCAAACTAAATCTTTTTGCTGACGAAATATTTGTATTTACTCCAAAGGGTGAAATGCGCTCTATGCCCGTAAATTCAACAGCACTCGACTTTGCATTTGATGTGCATTCTGAAATTGGCGCAAAATGTATTGGCGCAAAGGTGAATCATAAGTTGGTTCCGCTCAGCCATAAGCTGAATAGTGGCGACCAGGTTGAGCTGCTTACTTCCAATAAGCAAACGCCAAAGCTTGACTGGATGAACTTTGTGGTGACTGCAAAAGCAAAATCGCGCATAAAGGAATTCCTGAAAGAAGAGAAAACAAAACAGATTGATGCCGGAAGAGAGGAACTGAGAAAAAAATTGCATACACTAAAGGTCGATTTCAATGAAACTTCATTAAAACGGCTTACAGCATTTCTTAAATTACCAGATCAATCTGAATTATTTTATCGCGTTACTATAGGGAATATAACAAATAAGGAACTTAAAGAATTTGTTAAGGTAAAGGATCAGAAAATAGAACCACAGGTTCCCGCACAAACCCTTGAACAACTTGTATCAAATAAACGCGGTAAGTCAGATTTCCTGGTTATTGGTGATAACCTGGATAACCTGGAATATAAACTATCGCCATGCTGTAATCCTATTCCCGGTGATGACGTATTCGGATTTATAACAATACATGAAGGAATTAAAATTCACCGTGTTAATTGCCCGAATGCTATTGAACTGATGTCGAACTATGCATATCGCATTGTTAAAGCAAAATGGACAAGCCAGAAACTCATTTCATTCCTTGCCGGTATTAAGATCATTGGTATTGATAAGATTGGCTTGGTGAACAATGTCACCCAGATCATTTCAAACGAACTGAATGTGAATATGCGTTACATAAGTTTTGATACCAATGATGGCACATTTGAAGGTAATATGATGGTGTTTGTACACGATACAGCACACTTAACCGACCTGATGAAGAAACTCGAAAAGGTTGATGGGGTTATTAAAGTAACACGGGTAGATACCAACCAGTAATTAGTTCAACTTCAACGTAAAGTGAAAGCTTTCCATAATCGGATTAGCTAATAGTTTTTTGCAGGCTTCTTCTACTTTTTCCTTTGCTGTATCTTCAGAAGCAGCTTCTACTTCAACTGTAATGTGCTTACCTACTCTTACATTCCCCAGTTCACCAAGGCCAATGTTCTTAAGTACTCCGGTTACGGCTCTTCCTTGTGGGTCTAACAATGCCTTTAATGGCATTACATCTATTTCAGCTACAAATTTCATATCTATAATATTGAGCCGCTAAATTACAATTATTAAATAAAAGGAGCCCAATTATGGGCTCCTTTTATTATTACAAACAGGTTAGTTTCTCTTTATTCCGAAATAACCATCTTTTTGGTTTCGGTTGTTCCATTTATATTAAACGTATAAAAGTATATTCCCGGACCAAATTGTGAGGCTTCAAGGTTTATTGTGTGTTTTCCGGGAGCAATTTCCGAATACTCGTTATTCATCATTTTCCTTCCGGTTACATCATATACGGTAAAAACTATATCAGATTGTTTCATGATACTGTAATTGATTTGCGTACTTTGATTATAAGGATTCGGTGCATTCTGTGAAACAGAAAGGCCATTAGCAGTAATAGAATTTATGCCATTAGGAGTAAAAGAAACACTTGCGAAAATGGCATTATCCTGCCAATAGAAATATTCAGTATCAGCACCGCACATGCTCCATTCATCATTATCAAATGAGCTTGAACCTAAAAAATTACCCTGTTGGTTTCCACTATCATTTGGCCAGGTAACAGGCGCAAAAGTAGGGTATTCATAATATTCCCACCCTGTAACATAGCTATTGCATGCAGGGTTAGGACCCAAAGGGGTACCAATAAACGTAAATGTATTTGCGTAATCAAACCCAGAACTGGAACAATTTGCATATGGGTATCCAAATGTGAAATTCATTGAGTCAACCTTCGCTCCTATAAATTGCAGGGTAACAGCAAACTTATATCCGGTCGGAATAGTAAAATTTGGTAATACGCTTAGTTGATACAAACTATCATTATTCCCTGGCAACACCTTTCCTTGGTTAAGAAACACAGTATCTGCATGCAACACCGTAGTTCCAGGATAACCATCAGCCGTAACATTAGTTATAACAAATACTGCTGTGTCATTTATCCCAGAAGTATTATTATATGATATAACAGCCGTAAGTGTATCAATATTTAGAGAGCCACCTACAGGAGTATAAGCAGTATTAGAATATACATCAATTATTGTATCAAATGCCACAGTCGCACTATGTGACAAGTCATAATTACCGTTAATTGTATCTGCAACAGTCCAATTCATATTTATAGGTTCAATGACCCACCCCTGCGATAAAGTATAAGAAGATTGTAAGTTCATATCGCTAATCGGATACTGCATTGACGCCTTTGCCAAAGCTGTTGGCTTTTTCTCTGAATTGCCATTATTCTTTACAATAATATGCTTCGGAGAAATTGCCTTTTCAACTCGCATTTTGGGGTGTTTATGACCGGGTATGTTCTGCGCCATTAGGCTGACTGCACAAAGGGAAAAAGCTCCGACTAATAGTGTTTGGTTGATTTTTTTCATGGGTTTTCTTTTATAATTGTTTTAAGGTTGATTACAGTTTGACGATAATCTATCTTCAAACTTGCTTAACAAACATCACAAATTTCCATATAATCCTTATTCAATATCAATCTATGAAAGTAATTTATTAACACCTGATTATTTCCTAAAGGAAAAAAATAATTTATATCTGAAATTCTACATAGTGTATCTTCTTTCCTTGTTTCAGGAATTGAGTTTCGTAATAGGTTTGTATTTCAGTAAGCAATTTATACCGGTCTTCACCTAATTTGGCTGCATCTGCATATACATTATCAGAGTTTGAAAGTAACATGTACTTATTCAAGCTTACCTGCTCCATTGCAAACTCGTAAAGCCCTTCATTATCTGTTTTTAAATGAATTATCGCTCCTGCTTTTGTAAGATTACGATAACGCGTAACGAATGAAAATGACATCAATCTTTTTTCTGTCTTTCCTTCTCTTGGGTATGGATCGGGAAATGGTATCCATATCTCGCTTACTTCATCAGGACCGAAATATGATTCAATAAAATCAATACGATTCCGCACAAAAGCTACATTGTTCATTTTGCCTTCAAAGGCTATTTTGGCACCACGCCAAAGACGGGCACCTTTAATATCCATTCCAATAAAATTTTTATTTGGAAAGCGTTTTACTAATCCGACAGTATATTCTCCTTTTCCGCAACCAAGCTCAAGTATGATAGGGTTCTCGTTCTTAAAATATTCTTTATTCCACTTCCCCTTTAGTGGAAACTCCACTTTCCCTTCTACTAATTCTGTTGGTTGAAACACATTAGAAAATGTGGCGACCTCGGCAAACCTTTTTAATTTATTATGACCCACAAAACCAATTAAGAGTTATCAATTATGCTTTAATATGTTTAAGCATATCGCTTGCCATTTCAGGCAAATCAAATTTATGTTTCCAGCCCCAATGCTCACGTGCCGGAGAATCATCAATACTCTGTGGCCAGCTATCAGCAATAGCCTGGCGAGAGTCTGGTTTATAAGTTATTGTAAAATCAGGAATATGCTTTTTTATTTCCGCTGCAATTTCGTTAGGTGAGAAACTCATTCCGGCTAAATTGTAACTCGAACGTATTTTCACTTTATCCGGTAACACTTGCATTAATCCAATAGTAGCCCTGAGTGCATCACTCATATACATCATCGGAAGAATAGTATCTTCCTTCAAAAAGCATTCGTATTTTTTATTCTTAACAGCCTCATGAAAGATGTGCACAGCATAATCTGTTGTACCCCCGCCCGGAGTAGATTGCCACCCTATCAAGCCGGGGTATCTAACACTTCTTACATCCACTCCATAACGGGCGTGATAATATTCGCACCATCGCTCACCTGCCTGTTTACTTATACCATATACAGTACTAGGTTCCGTTATGGTATACTGTGGTGTATTTTTTTTAGGTGTATTAGGGCCAAATACAGCAATAGAACTGGGCCAGAACATTTTGTCAATTACTTTTTCGCGCATTAATTCCAATACACTTAATAAGCCCTCCATATTAAGTTTCCAGCCCTTTTCAGGGTATTGTTCAGCGGTTGCCGAAAGCAGGGCTGCAAGATGATATATTTCCTTTACATTATGTTTTTTAATGATCTCCACCAGCCGCTTTGTATCCAACACGTCAAGTGTTTCAAAAGCACAAGTTATGGTATTATCATGTTTTATATCTGATGCTACAATTTTATCATTGCCATAAATTTTACTTAATTCCTGAACAAGTTCCTTACCTATCTGTCCTCCAGAACCTATTACCAGTATTTTTGTATCCATACTTTTTGTTTAGCAAAGAGGTGGGCGAAAGTAGTAAAAACTTTGGCTATTCCCTTAGAATTCCAAGCTGTTTTACCCGTATTAAGTATAGATTTGCATATATAAAATATATCTACACCTTGTGAACTATTACCGCTAATTAAATATTGATTATCAGCACATTACGAATAAATTGAAAATGAAGACCCTTTTACCCAACCATTCCACGGAATTCTCCGTAATAGTTAATGAATTGAAATAAAGGGCATTGTATTTCCCCATGAATATAGAAATAGACCTGATAACAGCATGTATTCGCAAGGAACGCAAAGCCCAGTACGAGCTTTATAAATTGACATATAGGTACCTGATGAGTATTTGCATACGATATAGTAAATCATACGAAGAGGCTCAGGAAGCACTAAATACCGGTTTTTTTAAAATCTTGAATAATCTTGAGAAATATCAGTCTACCGTTCCGTTTAAGGCCTGGATCCGTAGAATTCAGATAAATGTGTTGATTGATGAATATCGCAAGCAAAAGAAACACAGTGAAAATATAAAGTATGTAGAAGATTTTGAAGAAATACCGGTTGGAGGAGCATTGAATGATGCAATTACAAAAATGGATGTTGAAGAAATTCATAAACTTATTGTACAACTGCCACCAATGAGCCAAAAGGTATTTAACTTATTTGTGATAGATGGGTTTGAACATAAGGAAATTGCAAACTTATTAGGCATAAGTGAAGGAACATCGAAGTGGCATTTGCATACATCTAGAGAACAATTAAAGGTTTTGCTTAATAAAATGGCATTTACAGTTAAAACATTATTTCTATAATGAACGAACAGGAAAAATTTGACGATATATTACGATCCAAATTAACGGAGCGTGATTTCCCATTCGATGAAACGAATTGGGATAAGGTCGAAGAATTAATTGATAATTCAGAAAAGAAAAGAAGGTATGGTTTAATTGCCTTTATATTTCTTGCAGGCCTTGGAGTCGGTATTGCAATAATGTTACCTTTTATTAATAGTAATAAACCGTCAAGCATTGTTGCCTCTCAACAAATGTCCCAAACCAATACGCCTCCGGTTCAAAGTAAGAACCCAGTTAATATTGGCTCTTACAACAATGTAAATAATGGAGCTGCTAGCAATAACACGCCAAATACTGCTGCAAATTCGCAACCGCTTTCTTCAATAAATTCAAATTCTGAAAGCACTAATAATACACAGGCAAATACTATGTTAGCCTCTACAGGTGATAAATCTCAAAGACATGTTAAGAATCGAAAGAAATTGCCGGATTCTACTTTACAGTATAGTTATGTTCGCCCGGGTTCAGAGAAGAAATTGGGACGAAAACATTATAATAACGCTTTAGTAAATAGCAACAAGAATATAATACCAAGTACGATACCTGACAATGATAATCCAGTTGCAATTAACAATTCAACAGAATCAAATAATTCTTTACCAGTCTCAAGTAAATTAACTAATCAAGCCAATACACTTGATAGTAATTCTATTGATTCTACAGGTAAATTACAATTACTGGCTAATAACTCAAAACTAATTAAAACAGATTCTTCCGCCACAACCACTCACTTATTAAATCCACCATCTCAGTCGAAAAAAGAAACATATTCTCACACCTTATTAAGTATTGATGCAGGCGGAGGTTATTCTTTCGGCTGGAAAAAGGAAGGAGCCAGCCAAGGTAATGGTATTAGCCCAGTTATTGGTATTAGTGTTACGCATTATTTCAGTCATAAAATTTCCGCATTTGTCGGGATTCAATACAATAGCCTGGGTAGTATAAATACCCTGTATTCAAATAGTTCAACACAATATAATTTCGGAGAAAATACAAACGTTAATTCGGTTACACTTAAAACACTTTACTATATCGCATTGCCGATTAAGTTCCAGTATAATATTAGTGATAAGGACATTATAAGTGGAGGTGTTAGTATTCTTTATCTGTTAAACACAAGCAGTTCGGTAGTAAGTTATAACCAGGATTATTTTGGTGTTTCGGGTTATACCTCAACTACAAAAATGGGCTATATGGATGGTATTAATAACCTGAATGCACAATTGACTTTAGCCTACAGAAGAAAAATAAATCGTTTTGCACTTACGGTGGAGGGATATTATGGATTAATGGATATTGAGAATAGTACCTTCTTTGAAAATAATGTATTTGAAAGAAACAGTGGTTTACGAGGCATCATTTCATACGATATTATAAAATAGAGATGAAAGCATTTAAAATATTCTTGTTTTGCATAGCAGTGAGCCTGTTTACAGTTACTTGTAAAAAGGAACATTTGCCGACACAAAGTGCAAACGGATCGCCTGTTTTTTATTTTAATGGCCTGGTAGGTAACAATGCAGTAAATCTTCAGGCAGGTAAGAATAATTACTACATGTATTCATCCTACACACAAGACAATAATAACGTATACAATTACATAGCAAATCTTAAAGAATTCAATTGCAATAGTGGTTGTGTATCAAGTATCCAGTTTATTATTAACGATAACAGAGATTTACCGGCGGGCGCTTCTGAAAACAACATAAGTAGTTCACTAGCGACTGGTAATTATGGTTACTCTGCCACGGGAAATAGTGTTACTAAATATAAAATATCGTATATCCCTTCTGTTGATCCAGGAAGTGCTCCTGTTAAAAGTTTCACCTTTAATTACGGTGATGGAACAGATACTTCAGGCAGCAAACTACCTACGCAGTTTACTCACACTTATTCGGCATTTGCTCGTTATAAAACATCTCTTTCCGTTGTTTTCTCCGATGGCAATTCTTCTATTGTTCCTTTAACTTCAAGTTTTACTCCAAAAGATTCAGGCAGTTATGCACTTTCAAGCATAATAACCGTAAAACTTAATGTAACGCAAGGTAGTGTTACATATACTGACAAAGTGGATTCAAATTTTAATGGCTATATAATATGGAATTTTGGCGATGGTTATGCCGATACTATTTTATACAATCCTTCTACAAGCGATACTATTAGTCATTTTTACGGAAGCTCTGGTATATATAATTTAACCACAATTATAAATAATAGTGCAACGCATGACTCTATTTTTTCGGTTATGCAGTTAAGACCATATAGTAGTACGCCTTTAATGGATATCGCAAATTATAGTGCCTCACCCCCTAAAATTGCTGCCAATCCTTACGATTTTTCTAACGTTACTATCAATTATACAGATCCTACAGGTAATATTTACACTACTGCAGATTCGGTGCAAAGGGCTGGCAGTAATTTCCAGATCATTTCCGTTGCACCATACAATAACAATGAAAACAACCAGGCCACAAAACAATTACACCTTAAATTTAATTGCACTTTACATGATAATACCGGAAAGGCTATAACAATTAATGGTGGGGATGCAATTATTGCTGTGGCATATAAATAAACTCAATGAGTCACCCAACCTTATAAGAAGTGTAAACGTATTTGTGGGTATAGGTCAAAATCTGAATTAAACAATTATATAATCAAAACATGAAAACAACAACAAACAAACAAACCAAATGGCTGGCCATATTGCTTTTCGCAATTGGCATTTTTAGCCTTAATGTTGCGCAGGCATTTACAGCCAGCTTTACCCATACAAACGGTAGTGGCGGAGCAGTTACATTTACGAGTACCTCAACAGGTACAACTTCCAGTACTGTTTATTATTGGGCATCTGGTAATGGCAGCCCTATAGTAGGTGGAAGAACTTTGTCAACCTATAATTATACCTATCCTTATAATGGAACTTATACAGCGGTATTGTACATTAATGACACTATTACCAATGCATTCGACAGTGCGTATGCAAGTGTAACTGTTACCAATGGCGGCACTTGTAGCCTTGCTTCAAGGTTTTACGGCAGTTTTACCACAGGCGGCCAGGTAAATTTCACAAGTCTTTCACTCGATACAAATTCAGGCACAACTTATAGCTATTATTTTGGTGATGGATATTCTTCCTCTGCTAAAAACCCTATTCATACCTATGCTACAAACGGAACTTACTATCCAACCTTAACAGTTTCTAATGGTTATGGTTGTACAAGCACTTCTACCGATACTATTAATATGACAACAGCTACAGGATGTAGCGTTAGTGCAAACTTTACTGTAAGTTATGGAGTTAACGGACGGGTAAATTTCACCAGCACTTCTACTGGTGTAACGGGTTGGGCCAGTTATACCTGGGATCCGGGAGATGGTAGCAGTATACCAACTAATACAGGCTTTACAACATACGAGCATACCTATCTTGCTAACGGAACCTACAAAGTAACACTTGTTGTAGATCAGGATAGTGCCACATGTCACTCTACAGATACAATGGATATTACTGTTACCAATGTAACTGTACCTTGTATGCTAAGTGCTAGTTATACTTATACAGTAAATGCTGCAGGCCAGGTAAACTTCGCAAGCACATCAACACATACGAATAGTGGTACTCAATATTATTGGAATACTGGCGATGGAAGTGGAGATGTTTCAGGCACAAGCACGCTTTCTCATACTTATGCAATACAGGGTAGTTACCCTGTGTGGTTAATAATAAAGGATACTGGCTCAGCATATTGTATAGACTCTACAGCTCAATACGTAGATGTAAATACAGCTGATAGTAACCGTTGCGGTTTACATGCAACCTTTACCTATACTTTAGGAGTAAATGGACATGTATCCTTCACTAGTCCTGAATATATGTATGATAGTGCACATGGCGGCTATTATTATAGCTGGACCGCAGGTGATGGCAGTGCAACATACACTTCGACTGATTCAAACTTTAACTATATCTATACTGCTAATGGAACCTATACAGTAACATTAGTTGTTAACTCTTGGTCTCCCTATGAATGTACAAGTTCAGTATCCATTCCAATAACTATATCTAATGTAACAGTACCTTGTACACTAAGCGCTGGTTTTACTGTAATAAACGATACTATTAAAGGACAGGTTCAATTTGTCAGCACTTCAACAGGAACTTATGCGGGTACACAGTACTATTGGAAACAAACTCCAACATCTACCCCGGTTTTGGCAGGAAGTTCATATACCAATACTTATACAGCTAATGGTACTTATTCTGCATGGTTAATCATAAAAGATACCGGTTCAGCTTTCTGCATAGATTCTGTAATGGAAACTGTTAACATATCTAATGTGGATTCTTTACATGCCAGTTTCATTACAACTTACAGCAATGATACTATTGGTCATTATAACTACGAATTCCTAAGCACCTCAACCGGTGTAAATAATGCAACCATGTATGCATGGGAACCTGGTGATTCAACTGCAGGAGATACTGGTGTTAATTTAACCACCTATTACCATACATACGCTTTCCCTGGAGTACACACGGTGACCTTATCTTTATGGTTCTCAACTTACCCAAGAATGGGACACCAAGCCGAAGGTGTGAAAACCATGTATGACTTTTCAACCTATAGCGAAAAGATATATGTTGGAAGCCCACAAGGTATTGCTACAATATCAGAAACAGGCTCAGGTATCAAGCTATACCCTAATCCTAATAATGGTGAGTTTAAACTTGCTATAAGTGGAATAGCTGGTAATAATAATGCTGAAGTACAAATCACCAATATACTTGGAGAAGTTGTTTGCGAAACCAGTGCATCAGTTAACAACGGAACCATTCTGAAAGACATTAACCTGCAAAATGTTTCTACGGGAACCTATTTTGTAAGAGTAATAACTTCAGGAACAGTTTACAATATTAAAACTATCATTAACAGGTAAGCGTTCATTTTCATAATTAAAGCCCTGACAATACTGCAATACTGTCGGGGCTTTTTTTTCCACAGGAATAATGAATACATTTACAACACCATCCCTAATTATGATACCCAACCTTATAAAGAATGTAAGCGTATTAGTGTGTAAAGGTCAAAATCTGAATTAAACAATTATATAATCACAACATGAAAACAACTACAAAAAACAAAAAAAATACAATGGCTGGCCATATTGCTGTTAGCAATTGGTATGTTCAGCACAAATTCCATCTGGGCATGTAGTGCCAATTTTACATATTCTATAGGATTGAATGGGCATGTAACCTTTAAAAGTACTAGTACGGGGGGTATTTATCAAACACAATATACTTGGAACTTTGGTGATAACTCAACAGTTGTTGCCTATAATGACACTTCCTTAGTTCATATATATCAAAGCAATGGTACTTTTTCTGTTATTCTGTACCTTAATGCAGACACATCAAGTTGCTACGACTCTATTCGCATTCCAGTGGTTATAACTAACGTAACTACTCCTTGTACATTAAGTGCTGCATACACTTATACTCTTAATGCAAATGGCGCAACCAGTTTTACAAGTACATCAACCGGAACCAATGCTAATACACTATATTATTGGAATGCCGGTGACGGAAGTGGAACAACATTGGGAACCAGTACATTCTCTCATACCTATGCAATTCAAGGGTATTATGCACCAATGTTGACAATAAAAGATACAGGTTCAGCATATTGCGTCGACTCTACTGCTCAATCTATAACTATAACTACAGCTGACAGTAATCGTTGCGGTTTGCATGCAAATTTTAGTAGTACACTCGGACTTAACGGGCACGCCTCCTTCGTAAATACTGACTATGTATATGACAGCGCCGGAGGCAATCATTATACATGGAATGCTGGCGATGGAAGCAGTTCATTTACAGGGTATAACGACTCGATTTACAATTATGTATATACTACTAATGGTACATATACAGTAACACTGACTGTTACTACCAGTTACCCTTACTATTGCACCAGTTCAATATCCATACCTGTTACAATTTCAAATGTAACAACACCTTGTACTTTATCAGCAGGCTTTAATGCTATAAATGATACAACTACTGGTATAATTAACATAGTTAGCACCTCTACTGGTACCATATCTGGTACTCAATATTATTGGAATCCTGGAAATGGTTCTCCTACTATACTTGAGTCTTCAGGTAATTTTAATTATACCTATACTGCAAATGGTACCTATAATGGAACACTGACTGTTGAAAATACAGGATCAGCCTTTTGTATTGATTCTATCACTTTACCGCTAAGTATAGCTAATGTCGATTCATTACGTGCCAGCTTTACAACTAACTCTAATTATGATACCCTTGGTTATTACCATTATCAATTCATGAGCACTTCTACGGGTACAAACATTAATACAGTATATGCCTGGGAGCCTGGAGATTCTACAGCCGGAGATACAGGGGTTAATATGACAACCTACTATCACACATACACATACCCAGGTGCACATACAGTTACATTATCACTTTGGTTTGATAAGTATCCTGTTATGCCAGGACATAAAGCTGAAGGTTTTGGTGGCATAAAGTATGATTTCACATCATATAGCGAAAAAATCTATGTAGGAAGCCCACAAGGTATTGCAACTATCACTAATACGAACTCTGGTATTAAATTATTCCCTAACCCTAATAATGGCGAATTTAAACTTGCTCTAAACGGAATAGCTGGTAATAATAATGCTGAGGTACAAATTACCAATATGCTTGGAGAAGTTGTTTGCGAAACCAGTGCATCGGTTAACAATGGAACCATTCTGAAAGATATTAATCTGCAAAATGTTTCAACAGGAACATATTTTGTAAGAGTAATAACTTCAGGAACAGTTTACAATATTAAAACTGTAATTAACAGGTAAGCATCCATTTTCATAATTAAAGCCCTGACGATACTGTCGGGGCTTTTTTTATTTAATAAAACCGGTGTGATTGGCCATTTATCAGGCGATGATGGTGACAATACAAAAATCGACTCTTTTATTGTACCTTTGCACTCCTTGTAAATAATCATATGTTTCTATATAACAGGGTAAATAAGAAAGAACTACGTAAAAAAGTAGCAGCCGAAACCTTCAAAAGGGTTACACTCTCTTTTTATCGCTACGTAAATATTGAAAATCCAACAAAACTCAGGGATGAACTTTTTGCATTCTGGCAAAATCTGAATGTGCTGGGTAGAATATATGTGGCTAACGAAGGTATTAACGCTCAACTAAGCGTGCCTGAACATAACTTCCAGACTTTTATTGATGATCTGAACCAGAACTCTCTTTTTGCCAGCGTTCCGCTGAAGTATGCTATAGAAGATGACAACAAATCTTTCTTTGCCCTAATTATTAAAGTAAAGAAGAAAATAGTAGCCGATGGCTTAAAGAGTGGAGCATTTGATACTGAAAATACAGGCCAGCGGTTAGATGCGCTTACCTTCCATAAAATGGTAGATGAACCGGGAACAGTAGTAGTTGACATGCGAAATAACTACGAAAGCGAAGTTGGCCGTTTCTATAATGCTATTTGCCCTGATGTAAAAACCTTCAGGGAAGAACTACCTAAAGTATTGGATTTGTTAGAAGATAAAAAAGACAATAATATATTACTCTACTGTACTGGAGGTATTCGTTGTGAGAAAGCAAGTGCATGGCTTAAACACAATGGGTACGAAAAAGTGTTTCAGTTGGATGGTGGTATAATTCAGTACGTACACGAAATAAAAAAACAAGGGTTAGATTCAAAATTCATCGGGAAGAACTTTGTATTCGACGAACGTTTATCTGAACGTGTTACTGAAGATGTGTTAAGCAAGTGCCATACCTGCGGAGAAGTTTGTGAAAGACAGATAAACTGTTCGCATTTGCCATGCCATACTCTTCACATACAATGTGAAAAATGTTCTGAAGAAAGGAAAGGATGTTGCAGTGATAAGTGTCTTGATGATTATAGCAAGGTTACTGCGGCCTGTTAATTAATACTATGGAAAAACGCTGGGTTGTAAAGGAGCAGGCTCCTGAAAATAAGGTGCGTGCACTTAGTGAGGCCATTCGGGTAAGCGATGTTATTGCTAACCTGCTAGTGCAACGGGGCGTAGAAACGTACGACCAGGCAAAAGAATTTTTCAGGCCTGACCTTAAATCACTTCACGATCCATTTCAAATGAAGGATATGGACAAAGCAGTAAAACGGATTACGGATGCTGCGTTGAACCGTGAAAAAATACTGGTGTTCGGAGATTATGATGTTGATGGAACTACTTCAGTTGCACTATTATATACCTTCCTTAAGTGGTTGGGATTAAACTGCGGATTTTATATACCCGACCGGTATGCTGAAGGGTATGGGATCTCATTTAAAGGTATTGACTACGCTGCAGAGAACGACTATAAATTGATCGTAGCATTGGACTGTGGTATTAAAGCACATGACAAAGTATTGTATGCGAAAGAAAAAGGAATCGATTTCATAATTTGCGACCACCATAAACCTGATAAAACTATACCGGAAGCAGTTGCCGTACTTAATCCAAAAAGAATAGACTGTGAATATCCATATAAAGAGCTTGCTGGTTGTGGCATTGGTTTTAAACTAATACAGGCATTAGCCATTAATTACGATATGCCTTTTGAAATGCTTGAACAATACTTAGATCTTGTTGGATTAAGTGTTGCATCAGATATTGTACCCATTACTGGCGAGAACAGGATACTAACTTTTCATGGACTAAAAAGAATGAACAGTGCTCCACGTGCAGGTTTTAAGGCCATTATGGACCTTGTTCAATTAAGAAAAGAAGTTACAGTTAACGACCTTGTTTTTGTTTTCGGGCCAAGAATTAATTCTGCAGGTAGAATAGAAACAGGCATGAATGCGGTAGATCTATTGATAGCAGATAGCCCTGAAAAAGCAAAATTGTCGGGTGATTCCATTAATAAAACAAATTTCGAAAGAAGGGATGTCGATACAATGATAACCCAGGAAGCGGTGGATATGATATTTGCTGACGAATCATTGAAGAACAGAAACACAACAGTATTGTATAATCCTGAATGGCATAAAGGTGTTATTGGTATTGTTGCATCACGACTTATTGAGAAACACTATTACCGCCCTACTATCGTGCTTACCCGTTCCAATGGAAAAATAACCGGTTCGGCGCGTTCGGTAAGGGAATTTGATTTGTATGAAGCCATCGATGCCTGTTCGCATTTGCTTGAACAATTTGGCGGGCATAAATACGCTGCAGGTTTAACTATGAGCGAAGAGAATTTCCAGGCTTTTTCCGACCTCTTTGAAAAAGTAGTTTCTGAAACTATTACCGCTGACCAGCTTCGCCCTATGATTGAAATTGATGCCCCACTGGCATTTTCATCTATTAACGATGCGCTTTACCGAATACTCCGTCAATTGGCTCCTTTCGGACCCGGAAATATGACACCTGTTTTTTATTCAGATAATGTAATTGCAAAACGAGAACCACAAATAGTTGGTAGTAATCATTTACGTTTATCCCTTGCCCAGGCTGATAACCCTTCGATTTCATTTAATGCCATTGGGTTTGATATGGGCGAACACGCCAAACAAATATCTTCAGAGAAACCTTTTAGAATAAGCTATAGCCTTAGAGAAAATGAGTGGAATAATATGAAAAGCATAGAACTGAATCTGAAAGATATTAAGGCATAGTCCACTATTCATTATCTTTGCAACCTAAGTTTTATAAAAAATGCACGCGAATACCCATCACCTGGATGAACTTGAGTCGGAAGCTATTTACATATTACGTGAAGTAGCTGCCCAATTCGAGAAGACTGCATTACTTTTTTCAGGTGGTAAAGATTCGATAGTTACAAGCTATTTGGCACGTAAAGCATTCTGGCCTGCAAAGATCCCGTTTACCTTATTACATATTGATACCGGGCACAACTTTGAGGAAACCATTACGTATCGTGATGAATGGGTAAAGAAACTGGATGCACGGTTAATAGTTAAATATGTGCAAGACTCTATAGATAAAGACCGTGCAAAAGAAGAAACAGGATATAATGCCAGTCGCAATTTATTGCAGACTGTTACATTATTGGATGCTATAGAAGAATTAAAACTTGATGCATGTATTGGCGGTGCACGCAGAGATGAAGAGAAAGCAAGAGCTAAAGAAAGATTTTTTTCACACCGTGATGAATTCGGACAATGGAATCCTAAAAACCAACGACCTGAATTGTGGGATCTTTTCAATGGTAAGAAAAATGTAGGCGAACATTTTCGTGTGTTCCCTTTAAGTAACTGGACAGAGCTTGATGTATGGCAATATTTAAAAGATGAAAATATCCCTATCCCTTCTATATATTATACGCACGAAAGGGAATGTGTAAAAAGAGATGGACAGTTATTGGCAGAATCTCCTTACCTGAAACTACGCGATACCGAAAAATATGAAAAATATACCGTGCGTTTCCGGACCATTGGTGATATGACATGTACCGGGGCTGTATTATCAAAAGCATCGAATATTGATGAAGTAATAGAAGAAATCGCAGCATCGCGAGTAACGGAAAGAGGAACAAGAGCCGATGACAAACGTTCGGAAGCAGCCATGGAAGACCGTAAAAAAGCAGGTTATTTTTAAGAAAGAATGTCGAATACTGAAATAAATACAACAAGAGGTTTATTGCGTTTTTTTACTGCAGGCAGCGTAGATGATGGTAAAAGCACATTAATAGGCCGTTTACTGTACGACACCAAATCTATTTTTGAAGATCAGTATGAAGCTATAAAACACACCAGCGAACTTCGTGGAGAAGAACAGGTTAATCTTGCCCTTCTTACTGATGGCCTGAGAGCAGAACGTGAACAAGGCATTACTATTGATGTGGCTTATCGCTACTTTTCTACTCCTCGCCGTAAATTTATTATTGCAGACACACCCGGGCATATTCAATATACACGTAACATGGTTACGGGCTCATCGACCGCGAACCTGGCTATAATAATGGTAGATGCGCGCAATGGTATAACCGAACAAACGTGCAGGCATACACTTATCACTTCTCTTATAGGCATACGCCACATTATTGTTTGTATCAATAAAATGGACCTTGTTGGCTACAAGGAAGAAGTGTTTGAAAGAATACGTTCTGAGTTTGAAAAATTCTCTTCTAAGTTAGAAGTGGTAGACATTCAATTCATTCCTATTGCTGCATTGAATGGCGATAATGTAGTGGATAAATCGAAGAATATGCAATGGTATGGCGGAAGTACATTGCTTTACCAATTGGAAAACATACACGTTGCCAGTGATGAAAATTTAATTGATTGTCGTTTTCCTGTACAATATGTTATACGACCACAATCTGATGAATATCATGATTACAGGGGATATGCAGGTAAAGTAGCCGGCGGTATATTTAAGAAAGGAGATACTGTTGTTGTATTACCTTCTGGTTTCACAACAAAAATAAAGGCGATAGACACATTCGACGGGGCAATAGAAGAAGCAACCCCTGGTATGTCTGTTACTATGCTGCTTGAAGATAAGATAGACATAAGCCGTGGAGATATGCTTGTGAGAGAGAACAACAGGCCTAAAATGGAACAGGATATTGATCTGATGATCTGCTGGCTGAATGAAAAGAAGTTAGTTTCAGGCTCTAAATATGCACTTAAACATACTACACAGGATGCACGCTGTGTGGTTAAAGAAGTGCTTTACAAAATAAACATTAATACCCTGCACCGTATTGAAGATGATAAAGAAATAAAACTTAACGATATTGGCAGGATAACTATACGTACGACAAGCCCCTTATTTTTTGATGCCTACCGCAAGAACCGCCGCACAGGTAGTTTAATACTGATAGATGAAGCCACCAACGAAACAGTTGGTGCAGGGATGATATTGTAAGCTCAATTCAGAAAACTCTGAAGCTCATCTGTTCTTTGCTTTGTAAAAAATGTTTGCAAGGAACTTTCAGAAATTGAAGGGAAAACGGTTTTACAAAACTCTACCCAAGCGTTTTTATACAATATCCATTTTCTCTCTGTCTTCTTAATGCCATCTTTTGTAATAGTACCCCAATCATAAGGTCCTACCTTCTTCTCCATTACTTTCTTGTAGGTCACATTCAACATACTATCTGCTTTTGCAAAATCCTTATCTGAATAAATTGGAAATGTATGAACACCCGCTTTCACAACTTCATTAAGAAAGTCTTTCTCAAGGCTATTTTGTTCGGCTGATTGAAATGCACCCCTCATTGTACCCGATAGATCAATCTCATTATTAATCCGTGTATCAAAGAAAACTTCTGCTACTTTATAAAGTTTTGAAAGTCCTGCTGTATCTTTTGCAGGCCAGTTAGCCGTAACAGAATCTAAAACTCTTTGTCGGCCCCATTCCTGGATAGATGTATTGAGATCTTCACATACTCCAGACATCATCCCGCTTGTTATATCATCGCAGATATCAAAAACCGTATCAATGTTATATTTCTTTAATCTTTTCAAATGAGCAATTCTGTAATTCAGTTCTGCAGTGGCGCTCCAGATATTGCCACAAGCTAAACGCAGGCTAATATCAAAGTTCTTCTTCACTCCATAACCATTGGCATATAGCATCATTAAAATTGCCGGCCCGCCAATCATTTCAGAACTGCTGTCCTGTAATTCTTTAAACGCTAAATACCTTGCATTTACATAATCAACAGGTACTCCAATTCCATAGTAATAATCTTTTGAAAGCTTAGCCTTTAGTTTATCTTTAGTAAAATTTATTGGGGGCAAATCCTTTTTTGGAAAATCCGAAACTTTCATTGGCTTGCAGGTATCCTGTGCTTTACAGGTTAATATTCCAATAAAAAATCCTAATACTAAAAACAATGTCCTCATAAAATATGTATTAAATCATTCGTTTATTCCTGTTCATTTTCTTTCATTTCAATATTTGTCGGCATAAAATACATTACTGCAATGCCCACAAATATTGCCAATGATATATAAACCGAAATATAGCCTGCAAAAATGGATATAAAATACAGCAAGGTGCTTAAACCCAATTTTTTTCTTGCTTTCTTTTTAAGTTCAGGTGAAAGATTCTCAATAAATAAATGATGGTGTTTGTTTACATATTCCCGCATAAAGAAAAAAGAAAGTGCGCACATGAACATTACAAACCCATACAAAGCAGTCAGTTCATGCTTTTCAAAGTTCTGCCCGAGAAAATTTGTAGGTATCGGAATAAGGCTCATCCAGAAAAGAAGGTGAAGATTGTGCCAGAGCAATTTCCTGTCCGCATGTTTTAATTGCCTTACAAACTGGTGGTGATTTACCCAAAGAACACCAACCATTATAAAGCTTAACAGGTATGCCACAAATGGTTGCAACATATTATAAAGCTTTAACCAAACAATTGCAGAGGAATCCTTGTTGTCTATAACAGGCACCTTAATAGACAATATCATTAATGTAATAATGATGGCAATAACCCCGTCACTAAATGCTTCTATACGACTGAGTGGTATAGCAAAGTGTTTCTTTTCCAAATTATTAGCAGATATGAATTTATAAAAATAAAAAAAGGGCAGTGATGAACCGCCCTTTTCTATAATTTAAAAACTCAGTTACTTTTTAGTTGCAAGATACTTTGCAGTTCCTGCATGAGAACCCTCCATGCCTTTTTCGCCTTTCTTCCAGTTAGCAGGACAAACTTCGCCTACCTCTTCGTTGAACTGAAGGGCATCTACCATACGGAGAGCTTCATCAACATTACGTCCGAGAGGAAGATCGTTTACCAACATGTGGCGTACTAAACCTTTCTTATCAATAAGGAACAATCCGCGGTAAGCAATGGTCGGGCCTTCTGCAGTAATATTACCTTGTGCATCGGCTTTATATTCACCTGCAAGTACACCGTAGTTTATAGATATCATTTTGGTAGTATCGGCTACAATAGGGTATTTAACACCTTTAATACCACCTTGTTCTTTTGGCATTTGTAACCATCCCCAGTGCGATTGTTCTGTATCGGTAGAACATGCTACAACTGCTACATCGCGTTTTTCAAATTCAGCCAATGCTTCCTGAAAGGCATGCAATTCAGTAGGGCAAACAAATGTAAAATCCTTAGGATAGAAAAAGAACACTACATACTTCTTTCCAATGTATTGTTCCAATGAAAAATCGTTGATGATCTGGTCGCCAAATGCAACTGCACTTGCCTTAAAAGCAGGAGCTTTTTTACCTACTAATGTTGTTATCATTTTATTGTTGTTTTTATGTTATTTACTAAATAGACGACCAAAGATAGGAAAGCCCTTCCAGATTCGGAATGACCTGTATCATACCATTGATTATCAGTCAATTATTTACCTAAAATATAAGCAAACATAAGCGGGGCAACAATGGTAGCATCCGATTCTATAATAAACCTTGGGGTCTTATCACTCAGCTTACCCCAGGTAATTTTTTCATTCGGTACTGCTCCTGAATATGAACCGTAACTCGTTGTAGAATCTGATATCTGGCAGAAATATGCCCAGAATGGAGTATCTGTTCTTTCCATATCCTGGTAAAGCATAGGCACCACACAAATAGGAAAATCGCCTGCAATACCACCACCTATCTGGTAAAAGCCAATGCCTTGTCCTTTTGAATTCTTGGTGTACCAGTTAGCTAGCCACATCATATATTCAATACCGGTCTTCATAATACTTGGCTGCAATTCTTCTTTAATACAATAGGAAGCAAAAATATTGCCCATGGTAGAATCTTCCCATCCCGGAACAATAATTGGCAGGTTCTTTTCTGCTGCAGCCATCATCCAACTGTTCTTAATATCTATCTCATAGTTCTTTTTCATTACACCTGAAAGCAATAGCTGGTACATATATTCATGCGGGAAGTAGCGCTTGCCTGTATCCTGAGCCTTTTTCCATATTTTATGTATGTGCTTTTGTATGCGGCGAAAAGCTTCTTCTTCCGGTATGCAAGTATCTGTTACACGGTTATATCCATGTTCCAATAAATCCCATTCTTCAGCAGGTGATAATTGCCTGTAATTCGGAACCCTTTTATAATGGCTATGTGCTACCAGGTTCATAATGTCCTCTTCAAGGTTAGCACCTGTGCAGGAAATGATAGACACCATATCCTTACGTATCATTTCAGCTAATGAAATACCAAGCTCTGCAGTACTCATCGCTCCGGCAAGGGTTATCATCATTTTACCCTTCTTATCCATGTGCGTTATGTATGCCTTCGATGCATCTACAAGAGTTGCAGAGTTAAAGTGCAGGTAGTTCTTATCGATAAATTCAGAAACAGGTCCTTTTTTCATAGTTTGAAGATTTGAACGGCAAAAATAAAATCTATTTGATACCAAGCAGCATAAAGCCGCATTTATGGCATATTAAATTAGTGTCAACCATTAAAAAATCGTATCAAACTGGTTTTCTTCATTTTCTCTTCATTTTCATATTTTAGATTTGTTTTTATAAACTAACAAACTAATTTATTTTATCATGAAAAAGACAATCGTAATCCTCGCATCACTGGTTCTTTTTGCTGGTGTTTCATTTGCACAAGACAAGGCTGCTCCTGCTACTACTAAGGCTGACGCTAAGGCTGACAAGAAAGATGCTAAGACTGACAAGAAAGTAGCTAAGAAAGAAGCTAAGGCTGACAAGAAAGAAGCTAAGGCTGCTGACAAGAAATAATTTATTTCTTAAAACTATAATAAAGGCTCTGCATTTTGCAGAGCCTTTATTATTTCAGGCTGTTTGCTATCAAATATCCGCTTAAATAGCCTAATTTTGCAAATCTTTTTCAGTATATGATATCATTAAATGGCATAAATGTAAGTTTCGGAGGCTCAACGCTCTTCGAAAATGTAAGTTTTCTTATTAATCCGAGAGACCGGATCGGCCTTGCTGGAAAGAACGGCGCAGGTAAGAGTACTATGTTGAAATTGCTTGCAGGTGAACAGTCCCCTACTTCAGGTAGTATTGGTAAGCCTAAAGGGGTTAAAATTGCTTATTTGCCGCAGGATATGGTTCACCAACATGGTAAAACCGTTTTGGAAGAAACTGCCACTGCATTTGCCGAGATTCAACAATTGGAAAACCGCCTTACTGAAATAAACCACGAATTAGAAACACGTACTGATTACGAAAGCGATTCATATTCTAACCTTATTACAGAAATAACCGATGTTTCCCATCGCCTTGACATATTGGGTTCAGGTAATATGGATGAGGAAATTGAAAAAAAACTTAAAGGATTAGGCTTTGAACGTTCCGATTTCAACAGGCAAACCTCAGAGCTTAGTGGTGGATGGAGAATGCGTATTGAGCTTGTAAAACTATTATTACAGAAGCCCGATATCCTTTTACTCGATGAGCCTACTAACCACCTTGACATTGAATCAATGCAGTGGCTTGAGGAATTCATGGAGACTTTTGATGGGGCATTGGTTCTTATATCTCACGATAAAAAATTCCTTGATAACGTTACAAACCGAACCATTGAAATATCTAACAAAAAGATATACGATTACAAAACGAACTATAGCCAGTACCTGATCCTTCGCCAGGAAAGACGGGAACAACAGGAGGCAGCGGCTAAGAACCAGCAAAAGATTATTAACAAGACACAGATATTGATCGATAAAAACCGTGCAAAAGCAAGTAAAGCAGCATTTGCGCAGTCCTTGATCAAGAAACTGGATAAAATGGAAATAGTTGAAGTTGATGAAGCAGATAATTCTTCTATTTATTTCAAATTCCCTCCACCGGCACACAGTGGTAACATTGTGCTTACCGTAGAAAATGCTTCTAAAGAATATCCGGGTAAACCAATATTTTCGGGCGCCAACTTTATTATTGAAAAAGGCGATCGTATTGCATTTGTAGGCCGTAACGGTGAAGGCAAAACAACCATGATGAAAATGATCTCCAAACAAACAGACTTTAAAGGCACTGTTCAGCTGGGTGGTAATATTCTAATGGGTTATTTTGAACAGGATCAGGCCGAAAGACTCGATGTAAATAAAACGGTTTACGATACTATTGAAGAATTAGCTGTGGGCGATGTACGTAGCAGAATACGTAACCTGCTTGGTGCATTTTTATTCAGTGGCGACGATATTGATAAAAAAGTGAAAGTATTAAGTGGTGGTGAACGCGGAAGATTAGCGCTCTGTAAACTTCTGTTACAACCTTATAACCTGCTGATACTCGATGAGCCTACCAACCACCTTGACATCCGTTCGAAGGATATTTTAAAACGTGCTTTGCTTGAGTATGAAGGCACACTTATCATTGTATCTCACGATCGTGACTTTTTAGATGGCCTGGTACATAAACTATATGAATTCAGGGAAGGACATGTAAAAGAACACCTGTGTGATATAAACGAGTTTATGCGTAAGCGTAAACTGGAAAGAATGATAGAGCTAAAGAGTGTTGTGAAAACGAAAAAAGATGAAAAAATTAAGTCTGCTCCAGCAAATGGTACACAACAACAGGAAGATACCGGTAAAAAGATCAAGCAACTTCAATCGAAAATAAATAAGATCGAAAGTGATATAGCTGATCTCGAAAAGAAAATATCGGAAACTGATAAAACTATTGGTCAGCCAGATTTTTATAATAAGCCAGATTCAAATTCCATATTGGCTGAGTACCAGTCATTAAAGAATCAACTCGAAGAGAAGTTCAAATACTGGGAAGAAGTATCTGCCGAGCTAAGCACGTTAGTTTAGCCCTTTCTTATTTCTTGGCGCTATCTGCTGGTACAAAAATCATTGATATTGAATTCACGCAATGACGTGTATTTGTTTTTGTGAATCCTTCTCCTGTAAACACATGCCCCAGGTGAGCTCCACAATTGGCACACTCGATCTCGGTTCTGTATCCGTCAGGGTCAGGTATTTTCTTCACAGCTCCAGATATTTCAGCATCGAAAGCAGGCCAGCCACAATTTGCATCAAACTTATCGCTCGACTTATATAATGGCGCACTACAACGTTTGCATACATATGTTCCCTTTGCAGTTGTGTGTTCATATTCTCCGGTATATGGCGCTTCGGTCCCCTTATCTACTATGACCCTTTCTTCTTCGGGAGTAAGCTTCCTGTAATTACTCTCTTTGCCTGATTTATTCTTATTAGTATCCATTATACGGTTTGATTTATTAACATTTGTTTGTGCCTGATTATTGCAGGAGGTTAACATCCCAATCAAACCAGCAACTATAATTAAACTATTCTTCATGATTATATATTTAACTAATATACGTTATAATTAGCATAACGGTTTTGTTAAAGTTTGTTATTACGCTTAATCTGTAATGAAAGTGGAAAGGCAAGTATAATAATGCCCTTGATATATACTGTTTTCTAATAGTTTTGCCAGACTCAATGCCAAATTGTAATGACATCAATTAATTCCCGCAATCTTTATGTTGATTTTATAAGAGGAATCTCAATTATACTGGTTTTGCTTTTGCATTTTGGGTTGGCCTACCATTTAAGTGATAGTATCCTAGGCACACTATTTTCTAAAAAGGTAATAAGAGCTATAACGAGTAATGGTAATTATGGGGTTACCATGTTCTTCGTTCTCTCAGGTTTCCTTATCACATCAAAATGTATCGAGCGATATAAGGGTTTAGGGAAAATAGATAGTAAAGCATTCTACCTTATGCGATTTGCACGGATAATACCCTCTTTAATATTGATCCTTTTAATACTTGTATTATTAAGCATAACACCACTTGACATTTTCCATAATAGCAAGTCTGTTTCTATGGTTACTACAGTCATCTCAGTATTAACCTTCTGGCATAATGTATTGATGCAAAAGGTTGGCTACTTTAATTACTGCATCAATATAATCTGGTCATTATCAGTGGAAGAAGTATTCTATTTTACTTTTCCCATACTTTGTATACTATTCAAAAAAGAAAAATACATTATTCCTGTATGGATAGCGTTTATCATTTTCGCCCCCGTTTATCGTAGCTTTCATACCGATGATGAAATTATTGCATTGTATGGTTATTGGTCTTGCTTTGATGGTATTGGTATAGGGTGCTGCGCTGCTTTACTTGCAAAACGTTACACTATAACCAGGGTAAAAGGAAAATTACTTTGCTTTTCAGGAATAGCATTGATAGCAATTACCTACTTCTATAATAATATTATGGATAACGTTGTTTTTGGTGTTTCATTAGTTGCCATAGGGACAGCAATTGTATTAATTCAGACATATAATCGGCCTGCAATTCCCATATTCTCAAAAAATATAATTGCAAAAATTGTTTGTTGGTTTGGCAAATGCAGTTACGAACTTTATCTTTTCCATATTGTTATTCTGGCTTTAATGAAAACAGTAATTACCCGCGAACAGTTAGGACAATATAGTAAGGTACTTTGGTTATTAACCTTCTTATTGATCTCTGCTTTGCTTGCTGAAATTATTTCACGATTCTATTCCGAACCTTTAAATAAGAAACTACGCAAGCTCTACAATCCCGTTAATTAACACTTGTTTCACTATTTGCCCAAACATCCTTACTTTTACATATATGATAAAACAAATTCATTTGGGAAGATTAATAGCATTCTGTGCAGGAATATTCTTATTTGCATCCTGTAATAATAATCGGCTGAAGATCGATGTTTCAGGTATAAACATTCCACCCGTTAAAATAGACAGGCTTGAAAAGGATATGTTTTCCATGCCTGCCGATAGCATTTATAAATACAGCCCGATACTTGAAAAGAAATACGGAAAATTCTATGCGAGGTTTGTAATTGATGTGGTTTATGTTGGTGGAGGAGTTATGGATTCTACTTATGCAGCAAGCTTAAGGCGTTTTATTACCGATAACGACCTCAGGCATGTTTATGATACTTGCCAGAAACTATACCCGAATATGAAATTCCTTGAAAATGGGCTTACAGATGCTTTTAAACACTTCAAATATTATTTCCCTGATAAACCTATACCAAGAGTAATAACTGCAATAAGCGGCTTTAATAATGAACTTGCGTATATAGATAGCACACTTGAGATATCGCTTGATTGGTATATGGGAAGTAACTCTCCTTACTACGTTATGTTACGCTGGCCCGCATATAAAACCATGCATTTAAATAAAGAGAATATGCTTAGTGATGCCATCTATGGCTGGCTGCAAAGCACTTTTAAACCAAATGAAGATAAGAACGACATGCTTTCTGCTATTGTGCATGAAGGCAAAATAAGATACCTGGAAGATGCCTTATTACCCGAAGTAAACGATACCCTTAAAATGTGGTACACCGGAAAACAATTAGCCTGGTGCAAAGAAAATGAATTTAATATGTGGGCGTTCCTTGTGCAAAAGAACATGCTCTATTCAACTGACCAGACAAATATTATAAAGTTTACCGATGATGGTCCATTTACAGCGGCATTTAACCATGATTACTGTCCATCGCGCGTTGGTCATTGGTTTGGTTGGCAAATTGTGCGCAGCTATATGAAGAACAATAGAAAGGTTACTCTTGCCCAGTTAATGGATGAGCCTGATGCAGATAAGATACTTCACAAATCGGGGTATAAACCTTCTAAATAGAAAGCTTAATTAATGGCGCTGGTGTAGAAGTTTTCCTTGATAAGGTCTTCCAGTAACATACGGTTGCCTTTGTATTCAGCAACTATCCATGCATCTTTTGTTCCCTTACCTATTATCTGCTGACGGAATATTTCAGCTAAACGTAAGCTCTTATATTCACCCATGGTAAAACGGGTAATGCCGTCGGCGTACTTTTTAATGATTGGCATTGGCGGAACAAAAGAGAGTAGATTCTTAAACTTATAATTCTCAGGGTGACGATAAGCGCCGATCTGTACTCTGAAGATTAATCCATCAACACAAATACTGCCGGCCATTTGCACTAGCTTAGCATATATAGCCGGATCATTAAGGTCTTTGCCAGCAAAAGCAGAAAATTCTTGTGGCGGGCCGGGGTCACATGGTGCAGCAAAGAATTGCTTAACAGGTTTAGGCTTGTCTGTAAAATAGAATACCATTACAAAAGCATTGTTTGCTTCAGGTTCTTTTTCCGCAAGTGTAGTCTGGAACTTCTGTGCATCGTATAGACTACTGAAACTACCAATATAATAGTGTGTAGTTCCGTCAGGTAATGTTTCCTTAGTAATAGGGCCGTATTTCTCTAAGTATCCAAGTTTAAATTGATTTGTGTCTGTATAACTTCCTAATTCCAATTTATAGGAAAGTCCATCAACCTTTACCTTTCCGTAATCCTTCTGTATCTTATTGGTATCGATTTCACCATTTCCGGTACCTTGTGTCTTATCTTCACGATTTAAACTTACAATAGTAGGAGCAGTAACTACCTTATCTACTGTATCAGGTAAAAAATTCTCCTTATCCTTTCTGTATTCACTAACATAGTATTGGCTTATCTGCTCGCGCTTTCCGTGGTTGTCGACCGTTACGATCAAGTTCTTTTTTTCGGCAGTATCTTCCGATATTACTTTATACTTCACAATTTCAGCATCGAGCAATGTATGTATCCCGCTTACATAATAAACCGTGTTGCCATAAGCATCTGTTTTAGTTTGAATCTGGCCAATGCCCTTAAACCTAGTTGAATCAAACATAGCTGGATTCTGGTAAGTACCTAGTTCAACATTATACGTTATACCTGCTGAATCAGCTGTGCCGTAATCATTTAAAATACGTTGGTAAACTTTAGTTTCATACACATCTACACGTTGGCCGTTCTTATACTCTGCTACCTGCTGATCAATACTATGTTGCAATTCGTTAGAAGTATCTGATGTGGTTATATTATTCGTTTTACGATATTCAGGAGAATATAAATGAATGTCTTCCTTAACCTTAACGAAAGTAGCCAATGAATCAACATCTAAATACTCAATATGCGGATTCGATCCTTCTGTATGTACAGCAATCTTATATTTATTTCCGGGTTTAAGTGCAAGAATGTATTTGCCGGTTTGCGCGTTGGAATGGTATTCTCCTTTTACCGTGTTGTTGTCTTTATCAGTGATCTGAATATCTGCATCCGCCGGTTTTTCATCGTTTGTTACGATACCAATAGTAAGGGCAAGTATAGGTTTCGGACCATGTACACCAGGAGTAACTGAATATAGATCCTGCTGCCCGTAACCACCTTTACGGTTTGAAGAAAAATATCCTCGAGTACCATCCGCGTTCAATACATAATAGCGGTCATCATCGGGCGAGTTGATCGGGTATCCCAGGTTGGTAGGCCTACTCCATGAACTATCTACCGGGTTAAGTGTGGAATAAAAAATATCACTACCACCCATACTGTTCCAGCCTTCAGAACTGAAGAACAGGGTAACTCCATCAGGGTGCATGAACGGAGCATCTTCATTCAAGGTTGTATTAATATTCTTACCTAAATTCTTGGCAGTTCCCCAATTTCCGTTGCCTAAGCGTGAGGACATATAGATATCTCTTCCACCATATCCACCAGGGCGCTCACTGGCAAAGAACAATGTTTTTCCGTCTGAAGTTAACGAACAACTTCCTTCCCAGAAAGGGGTGTTCACTGTTGGCCCTAATCGTTCAGGTTTGCTCCATTTATCCCCATTCAGGTTACTCACATAAATATCTCCCCCATCCTGTACCGTACTTTTAAAAGTGAATAAGGTTTGCCCGTCTGTAGATAATGCAATACTCGCATCGTTTGACTTTGTATTTATTTCACTTATACCTTCCGGTGTTGACCATGTGTCACCTATCTTATGTGAGATAAAAACATCTTCATAATATTCACCGAGGGTATCGGGCTTAAACTTTGGGTTCATTAATCCACCCGTACTTTGCGGACCACGATAGGTATATATTATTTCTGATTCATCGGCTGCAATTACAGGCGCATATTCTGAGGCTGCCGTATTAATTACAGGGCCCAGGTTTGTTATCTGCACCTTCTCAGGATGTGATACCAGTAACTTAGCATTCTTACAATAACTAATATAATTCTGGGCGCTTTTCTTCTTCTCTTCTGACGCGTTCGTGGTCAGAAATTTCTTAAAGACCGTTATAGCAGTATCGAACTTATAATTGATATGGTACGCCCTGCCTAAGTAATATGTAATATCCTGCAATTCGGGATCTTCGTCATATACCTTTTCAAGAAATTCAATCGACTTCTCCTTTTCATCCGTGTAGATATAGCAAATACCCGCCTGAAACCAATAATATTCTTCAGTGGAGTCAAGCTTTATAAGCTTAAGATACAGTGGTAACGCAGCGTAATAATTCCCTTCCTCAACAAGGTAATCTGCATCCTGGGTATAAAGTGTAGCTGTTTTTTTTGCCTGACCGGTCAGTTGGTTCTTCTGGCCTTTGACTAAAAGGCTGTTAAGCAACAGGACTATGCAAAAAAGAAATACTTTCTTCATAATTAGATATGCTAATTTCACTGTTTAATAAGCGCATATAACTGATAGTAATTCCATGTTCTTAACACCCTATCGTTGAAAAGCCTATATTTATTCCATAAAAAACACTTATGAATTTCTTTCCTGAAGCACTTGAAAAATACATTGAAAACAACACCAGCCCTGAGCCGGAAATATTAAAAAAACTTAATCGTGAAACATATGCTCACGTGCTTATGCCGCAAATGTTGTCGGGACATTTACAAGGGCGGTTTTTAAAAATGCTTACTGCGATGATACAGCCCAAACATGTGTTGGAAATCGGAACATTTACAGGCTATTCAGCTATATGTATTTCGGAAGGATTACCGGACAATGGAATTCTGCATACGATTGATATAAATGAAGAATTATTAAGCCTGGTGAAAAAATATTTGCAAGCATCTGGTGCTGATAAAAAAATAAAAACATATACCGGCAATGCGGTGAAAATTATTCCGGAAATGGATATGGTTTTTGATATGATTTTTATTGATGCAGATAAAAAGAATTATGTCAACTATTATGACCTTGTATTTGACAAAGTGCGCAAAGGTGGCTATATAATAGCAGATAATGTTTTATGGAGCGGCAAGGTTGTTGAAAATAAAGCAAAAGTTGATGAGGATACAAAAAGTATAATGGCATATAACGATAAAATAACCAATGACCCCCGCGTTGAAAATGTTCTAGTACCTATACGCGATGGCCTTATGATTGCCAGGAAAATAGTATAGTTATTCTGTAAATTTATACCCGACTCCTCTTATTGAATGGAAGTAACGGGGCTTTTTAGGATCAGGTTCAAAATATTTTCTAAAACTCACTATGTAGTTATCTACCGTACGGGTAGAAGGAATGGTTTCATATCCCCACACTTTTTCGAGTATCATATCTCGTGGGACAACTTCATTCTTATGGTCGATCAAAAGTCGTAATAACTCTATTTCTCTTTTAGTTATCTCATGTTTCATTCCATCAGCCGTTACTATTTCATAACTAAGAAAGTTAATCGTATTTCCTGCAAAAGAGAATGTATCGCTACCATCAGAATGAGCGATAGGCGAACTTCGCTTTATTAAACCTTTCACACGTAGCAATAATTCTTCAAGGTGAAAAGGTTTTGCCAGGTAATCATCTGCACCTAATTTCAAGCCTTGTATCCTGTCTTCGGCATCTCCTCTTGCGGTAAGGAATAATATAGGAGTGTGTTTATCAACTTTACGGATATTGCGGCATAACTCAAATCCATCCATACCTGGCAGCATTACATCTAAAATAATAAGCGAATATTGTGCTCCTCTGAACTTTTGCCATGCCGTTTCTCCATTATCAAAAGCCACGACTGAATATCCATCCATTTCAAGATTCAGTTTTATCACAGATAGAAGATTCTTCTCGTCTTCTATCAATAGGATGTTATCAGCAATTTGCATAATTGATCAGGTATTCTTCAACAAACATAGCAAATCTGCGAAAAATCCATGATTTTGCTTAACTTTGATCATAGAGTTTCAGTAAAACATGCGTAGAATTTATTTCCTCCTGCTATTACTTATTTCAAATCTTGTATTTGCACAAAATACCGCTAATAAAAACTTTGCTGGTTCAAGTCCCGATTTTACACGTTGTGTAAATATGCAGGAATATGAACTTTTGCTGGAAAAACAAGATCCGACACGAAAAGCCCGGCGAGATTCAGCGGTTAAGGTTATAAACGAAAAAATTGAACAACAGAAACAGGATCACAAGGCTGAGGCTACACAATATACTATACCTATTGTATTCCATGTATTATGGAATAGCGCAACACCGGCCGAAAAAATTTCACTGGCCCAGATAAAAACACAGGTAAAAGTTCTTAACCAGGATTATAATCGTTTGAATACCGATACTGTAAAAACACCTGCTCCATTCCAACCTGTTGCTACAAGTTTTCATATCACTTTCTGTCTTGCCCAGACTGATCCGAATGGAAATGCAACTACCGGGGTTGTATACAAACAAACTACTGCCACTGCATTCTCATATACTAATAACTCCGCCAAATATCCTTTTCAAGGTGGCGATACAATATGGGATCCAAATAAATACCTTAATATATGGGTTTGTAATTTGGGTGGTGGTTTATTGGGATATTCTGAACTACCAACCATGCCGCTCGATAATACTTATGGCTCCGTAATATTTTACGAAGCTATAGGAGATTCCGGGTATCTACCCCTTGCGGCTTATAATTTGGGCAGGACCGTAAGCCATGAAGTGGGCCATTTATTAAACTTGCACCATCCCTGGGGAGATGACGGCGGGCTTTGTCCTGGAAGTGGTGGTACCGACGACGGTGTGGCTGATACACCGCCTGAAGGTAATGGCAATAACGATTCCTATACCTACAATGCCAGCTCCAATGGGGCAACATTTGGTTGCCCTCCTTTTCCCTATACCGATAATTGTTCCACCACAAGCCCGGGAATTATGTTTGAAAATTTCATGGAATATACCGATGATAATTGCATGAACATATTTACAAAAGGGCAGTATGCCATTGCGCAGGCGGTTATGAGTGGTCCGCTTTTAAACCTTGTTGCATCTACCACTTGTAATCCTCCAAATGGAATAGAAGAATACCTATTCTCTTCATCTATCTCCATTTATCCTAATCCTTCTTCAGGTAAATTTATAGTAAGCTTAAACCAGGAAAATTCAACTCACAATACAATAGAAGTACTCAACCTTCTTGGCCAAACCATTGTTAAATTGAATACAGACAAGCAAAACAATACAATTGATTTATCCGGGGAACAGAATGGTTTGTATTTTTTTAAAATAACAAATGGTACCTACTCTATTGTAAAGAAGATAATGGTACTGAGGTAACCAATTTCTTTTATTCCAGTATTTTAATTTTCGCAAAACGGAGCAATAACTGTTTCTTTTCTCCATTTGCAAACATTACCACTGCTTTACTATTTGGGTACTGTCCTTCCATAGTAATAACCTCTCCCATTCCAAAACGATCATGTTCTACCTTCATACCCACAGTAAGAGTCTTTAAATGGCTGTTATCGACAGGTGCGCCCGATAATGGGGCCTTACTAATGCTTACCAGCTTCTTTTTATTTAAAGGCGATTGCATTACCGGAAGAGACACATTAAACGCCTTAGGTGTTTTAGGAAATGATGACCTATAGGAATCGTCTGATGATGAAGAAGTATAAGTAATTGTATTCTCTATGCACTCTTCAGGAAGTTCTTCTAAAAACCGGCTTGGTTCACAGCTCAGTGAGTTGCCATATTTATATCTACTTATGGAATAAGACAAGTACGCCTGTTTCTTTGCACGGGTAATTGCAACGTAGAACAATCTCCTTTCTTCCTCTAATTCTTCCCGCGATGTAATTGCCATTTGCGAAGGGAAAAGATTTTCTTCCAGCCCACCTAAGTACACGTAATTAAATTCAAGCCCTTTAGCAGCATGTATAGTCATTAAAAGCACCTTATCGCTATTGTGTTCTTCCTCCTCATTTATATCTTCACTGGTAAGCAAGGCTATATCTTCCATAAATAAATTAAGGGTAGGAATAGGTCCCTCAGGATCCGCTTTCTCACTAAAATCCTTCAATCCATTCAACAACTCCTGCACGTTCTCCATCCGGTTAATACCTTCCGGTGTGCGGTCCTGGTAAAGCTCTTTCATTATTCCGCTATTCGTTGCTATATACTCAGCTAATTTGTGAGCTGTATAGGTTGGTAAGAAGGCGGCAAAACTTTTTATAAGTGTAACAAACTCTGTAATTTTTTCAATAGCACGGCTCTGTACAGGTAGGTTGAAGTCTTTTATATTCTCCATTACCGTCCATATGCTCACATCATTATCATTTGCCGACACTATCATTTTATCGAATGTAGTATCGCCAATTCCACGCACAGGATAATTAATGATCCTGCGCAAAGCCTCTTCATCATTGTGATTGATAACGAGACGGAAGTAGGCCATAATATCCTTTATCTCCTTGCGCTGATAGAAGGAAACCCCACCATAAATGCGATAAGGTATATTTAGTTTACGCAATGCCTCTTCAAGCGGACGACTTTGCGCATTGGTTCTGTATAGTATTGCAAACTCTTTGTTAGATGCCTGTTGCGAAATACGTGTATCAAAAATAGATTGGGCTATTTGCCTTCCTTCTTCCGAATCACTGAATGCCCTTGTAATTCGTATCTTTTCTCCTTCATCGTTAGATGTCCACACAGTTTTCTGCAACTGATCACGGTTCTTGGAAATAAGATGGTTAGCTGCATTCACTATATTTTTAGTGGAACGGTAATTCTGTTCCAGTTTAAAGACCTGGGTATCGGGGTAATGCTTTTGGAAATTCAATATGTTCTGAATATTAGCACCACGGAATGCATAAATACTCTGAGCATCATCACCCACCACACAAATGTTCAAATGCCTTGCAGCCAATTGCCGCAAGATCATATACTGCGAAAAATTGGTATCCTGGTACTCATCTACCATTATATATTTGAACATATTCTGGTACTTTAACAATACATCAGGATGATCGCGCAAAAGTATATTAGTATAATAAAGTAGATCATCAAAATCCATAGCGCTTGCTTTGAACAAACGTTTATTATAAGTTTCAAATATCTGCCCAAAATGTTCACGCCTTGCTGCCCTGTCCTCATTCATATACTGAATATCAGCCAGGTAGTCTTTAGGAGAAAGCAGCATGGTTTTAAGTGTAGAAATTCTACCCAATAATCCGGATGCTTTATAGGCTGCATCGTTCAACCCCAATTCTTTTACTATACTTTTTAATAAAGTTTTGGAATCATCCGAATCATAAATGGTGAAGTTAGGTGGATACCCAAGTTTATGCGCCTCGCGTCTTAAAAGCCTTGCAAAAGTTGAGTGGAACGTGCCCATCCATATATCACGCGCTCCGGTTCCAACCAAGTGAGCAATACGCTCCTTCATTTCACGTGCAGCCTTATTTGTAAATGTTAAAGACAATATGCTATAAGGATCAGCGCCATTATTCAACAGGTGGGCAATGCGATATGTAAGCACACGTGTTTTCCCTGAACCTGCACCTGCTATTATCATTACAGGGCCTTCTGTAGCCATTACCGCAGCCCTTTGTTCCGTATTTAACTCTTCCAGAAAGTCCTTTTCCATCACTTTTTCTTCAAGATTTCAAAGTTAGTATTAAAGACGCAATGCTCAATAAAATGTTGAAAAAAAAGAGTCGTATTTTTTATCTTATATCACTTATACGTATGGGTAATGGTATATTGTAGTAAATTCGCACTACTAAACCATCTCACTAAAACCGAGTCATGATATATATATATTCAAGCCTGAACCTAAAATCCTTAGTAATAATATGCTGTTTGTTCTTCTGTGGACTGCTAAATGCATATAGCCAGGTTGATGATCGGACTGAGAAAGCAGAACAGGATGCCGCAACTATAAGAAACCAAGTATACCAGAATTTAAAAAACGAAACAGGTATGCCTGAAAATGAATTTAATGAGTTTACGCACTACTATGTGGATACACTCGCCAAATATATACACAGGTCATTTGTATATTTGAGAAAGCACCCTGATGCTACTATTAATTCACCTGCAATACAGAAGTATATAACTGAAAAAACTTCATATTATGCTCAGTTATACAACAATTTCAAAAAAATAAAGGCTGAATTCCCATCCAGTGTAGCTGAAGCTTTAGCCCCAAGGCAGGCTGATAAAGGCCTTGATATACCTTGTAATCCGGCTTGCGATAATGTTGATTTCAGTAACGGTACATTATCCGCATGGTATGTCGGGTACGCATCAAATTCCTCTGAAGACGTGGGTAGCTGTCCTCCTGCCAGTGGTGGGCCTGCTGCTTTTTCGCATACTGCCCCTGTTTGGGGTACCAGTGCTGCCGCCAACGAAGGTGGACCTGATCCTTCTACAGGAAATGATTACCAGGTAAATATTGTTGGCCCTGGCATAGACCCCATTGTCGGTATTCCAATGGTTTACCCTGGTTATGCATTTGCCGCGGAAATTGGTGATGGAAGTAAAGTTAATTTTGGAGTAGCATTGATGGAACAAAAATTCCAGGTGACCCCAAACAATATTGATTTTTATTACCATTATGCTGTAATATTAAATAACCCTTCACATTGTTATCACCAGCAACCTTATTTTCAATTTGCTGTTCTTGACCAAAATGGAGATACTATACCCGGCTGTGGTAATTACAGTATAGTGGCAGGGTCAGGTGGTGGAAATTGGAAATACTTAAACCAAGGCACCGGAAATGAAATTGATTATCTGCCTTGGACATCGGGGTTCGTTTCTTTAAAAAAGTACCTAGGGCAATGTGTTACCGTTATTATTGTCACTTCCGATTGTGGCCAGGGTGGCCATTATGGGTATGCATATTTTGATGCTTCCTGCCAAGGCTTTAATATTACCAGCTCAGCGCCTTCCCCATGTAGTAAGCCTGATACATTAACCGCTCCTGTAGCAGCTTCATACAAATGGGTAGGCCCGTGCATAACCGGAACTGACACCACTCAATCGGTTAGTATTAGTTGTATCGGAACATATTCTGTTATTCTAAAAAATACTATTGGCGGTACTTGTGCAGATACCCTTTCTATTTATGTTACCCCTGGTGCTCCAGTAATCGGCATAGTTTCATCTCCCATAAATGACACTGTTTGCCCCGGAAGTAGTATAACTCTTACGGGTACAGGAGGTAAAACATATACCTGGTCTGGTGGTATTACAAACGGAATACCGTTTTCACCGTCAAGCTCAGGACAATATGTAATAACCGGTACCGATTCAGTTGGTTGTAGTGGCAAGGATAGCGTTACTGTTATTACCGGTTCAGGTTCATTGCCTGTTATAACAGCCACATCAATACCTGCAAGTGATACTATTTGCAAAGGTAGTCCGGTAACACTTACAGGTAAAGGAGCTTCGTACTATAATTGGTCCCGTGGTATTAAAAATGGCGTATCATTCTCGCCTTCTTCCTCGGGTAAGTATATAGTAACAGGAACCGGTACTAATGGATGCAGTAATACAGATACAGTAAATGTTGTAGTAAAACAGGGTCCGGTAATAAATATAAGTGGCCAGAATTTAATTATAGCAGGCACTTCTGACACCCTGACTGCAACCGGAGCAACATCGTATATATGGAGCACCGGTAGCACAAACGATACAACAATAGTCACACCAAATTCTACAACAACCTATACAATTACTGCAACAGGCGCAAACGGATGCAGTGACACAAGTAGCTATACAGTAACTATAAAAACTGTAACAGGAATCAATACTATTAATAATGTCCCGGCATCGGTACTATACCCTAACCCGGCAAACAGAATTCTTAACCTTACTTTTAATACCCAGGGAAAGGCGCTGAATGCAGAAATAAAAATTGCAGATATTACTGGTAAGGAATTAATTAAAATGAATTCTGAACTGAAAGGAAATAAAACGCTGCCGATAGATATATCTTCTTTATCAACCGGGATATATTTCATAAGTATAGAAACCAATTCGACGATCAAAACATTCAAGTTCGTTAAGAATTAAGCACTATACTTCATTTCTTAATTACTGATCCTCCTTATTATAATTTGTTGTAAATTTGTGTTATTAAACCATCTCAACAAAATCCATTACATGAAAAAAATATATTTAACTATGAATCTGAAAACTGTTGTAATCCTATTCTGTTTGTTTTTCTTTGGAAACGCATATAGTCAGGTTACTGATCGGAATGAAAAAATTGAACAAGTTGCCACAGGAATAAGAGATCAGGTATACCAGAACCTAAAACAGCAAACCGGTATGTCTGAGAATAATTTTTTGGAGTTTGTTGAATATTATAAAGATACGATTGCCAGAAACATTGGTAATGTATTTACTTATTTAAGAATGCACCCCAATATAAATATTCAGGCTGAACAGAATTACATAGCAAGTAAAACATTCCATTATATTCAACTTTATAAAACACTTCAAAAAAATAAAGTTGAATTTCCTTCGAGTGTTGCAGAGGCAATTAGTCATAAACAATTTCATAACCCAACTTCGACATGCAATAGCATGCCTTTAAATTTAGATTTTAGTTCCGGAACATTAACAGGATGGACTGTAGGTTATGCCAGTACTTCATCAGAAGACGTAGGAAGCTGTCCGCCTGCAACCGGAGGGCCAACTAATTTTTCACATACCACTCCGGTATTTTCAACCCCGGGTGCAGTGGCATACGGTGCAAAGGATTCCAATACCGGGAATAGTTACCAGGATTCAATATGCAGTAGTGGTAATGATCCGGTTGTAGGTTCAGCCATGCCATGTGTTTGCCCCGGTTTTAGCCATTCTTGCCGTATTGGAGATGGGCCTGATGCCTTGAAAGGAGGAGCGCCAAATTATGGTGTAGCTTTTTTGGAACAAACTTTTCTCGTAAGTGATTCTTCTACTGATTTTCAGTACCATTTTGCTGTAGTATTAAATAACCCAAGCCACTGTTATTTCCAGCAACCCTATTTTAATATTGCCATATTAGATCAGAATGGCGATACCATTCCACATTGCGGTAACTATAATGTAGTTGCCGGAGGTGCTAATGTAACAGGTGCCTGGCAGTATTTAAATAAAGGTACCAGTACTGAAGTAGATTATTTGAATTGGACCCCGGGATTCGTTTCGCTAAAAAAGTACCTAGGCCAATGCGTAACTGTTGTTATTATTGCATCTGATTGTGGCTTAGGTGGCCACTATGGGTATGCATATTTTGTTGCAAAGTGCGCTCCTATAGATGTTATTGCTTCGTCTCAGGCTACCTGTGGCAACCCGGTTACTCTTACTGCACCGGCGGATGGTGGTGCATATCAATGGAGTGGACCTTGCATAACAGGTTCAGGTACTACACAAACAGTTTCTGTTACCTGCGCCGGAAAATATTCCGTTATTGTTAATAATGCTATTAGTTCTTCATGCGCTGACACACTCTCAACTACCGTATTAGTGGATGTACCATCAATCCACATATCTTCTTCACCATCTAACGATACAGTTTGCCCGGGAAGTAGTATAACCCTTTCTGGCACTGGAGGAAAAACGTATAGTTGGTCAGGAGGAGTTTCAAATGGAATTGCATTTTCTCCTTCCATATCTGGAAAATATGTTGTAACCGGTACTGATTCTTCAGGTTGTAGTGGCAAGGATAGTATCACTGTTATTACCGGTTCTGGTTCATTACCTGTGATAACAGCCACGTCTATACCTGCAAGTGATACTATTTGCAAAGGTAGTCCGGTAACACTTACAGGTAAAGGAGCTTCGT